>JAEEGL016656187.1_pt1 | contig 22625 bp, 17 predicted proteins | sample 9134231 | NCBI WGS metagenome assembly JAEEGL01 (sample SAMN16246548, study PRJNA631951) | gut metagenome | biome: gut microbiome; feature: rumen; material: fiber-attached | host: Bos | place: Iran: Karaj | collected 2018-10
CCTTTGATAATGACTACATGACCGGCGAAACGGCAGTCCGTTATTACAACGAGGATGTTTGGGAAGAACTCGTCGACGCCGTGACATTCGAAGAAGCTATGACCATGCTGGAAGAGTGACAAATTCCAGCTTGCGGAGGCAATGATGATAATTCCTGTAAACGAACAGAATATAATGGATGCGGCAATTATCCATTCCAGATCCTGGAGAGAATCACACAGAGATTTTTGCGCTCCGGAGTTTATAGAGATCCATTCACCCGAACGGCAGCTGAGATATATACGCGATAAGATGGATAAAGGAACCAGGTTCTTCATGCTTGTGGATGAAGAGCCTGTGGGTGTCGTTTCGGTGACAGAAAACCTGATCGAGGATCTTTATGTCCTTCCGGAAAAACAGAATATGGGACATGGAACGGAATTGCTGCAGTTTGCAGTCGGTCAATGTCCGGATACTCCTTCATTATGGATCCTCGAGAACAATGTTAACGCGGAAAGGCTCTATCGCCGTATGGGCTTTGCGAAAACCGGAAGAACCAACGCGATAACAGATAAACTCGAAGAGATCGAATTGACATTGGAACAGACAAATTCCTGTCGGGAGAATCAATGAAGAAGACGCTGATCTTTTACAAGCCTGAATATGCTGATCTGGCAATAAAACTGCGCGATAACTACCGTGCACATGATCATACGGAAGCGGATATCGTTTCCGTAGAGGAACACGACAATATTGAATACGCCGAAAACAAGCAGTATGACGAAGCTGTTTTTATAGAGAATAGTGATACCGTTACTTTTCATGATATCGAATCAGGATATACAAACAGTCTTCCGGTCTCGGATGTGTTTTACAACGATCCAAAACCTGATCCCCATCCAGCTGTCACAAGCAGGGATACACTCAACATACTGGCGGACGCCATATCTGATGTAGGATCATGGTGGTGCTGGTATGTGGGTAATGATATGCTTCAACTGGAGTTCTGCGATGTGCAGCTTTATGATGAAACAAAAGCCGAAAAAGAAACTCATATTACTGACGTTTTGGCGGTGCGCTTCTATGGTCATGTCTTTGCAGTCTTTCTGGATGATCTGAATGAAAAAAACTGGCATGAACGTTTTCGTGATGACGATTTGATCCTTTATCCTGTTGATACATATGACATGGCATTCGATGATAATAAAGAAGCTGAGTCGTTACTGAATGATTACAGAAACCAGGTCCCCATCAAAGACTTCAAAGGTGCAGAAACTCTGGTGACCGCAAAACACATCCTCTGTGCCCGATGTGATGAAGTCGGCTTTATCGTTGGCGGTGATGAAATAGAGATCGCAGGGAAAAAGGGAATATATACGGAAGAAGAAATAGAGCCGCTGTCAAGGAAGTGGTGGGAATACTGGAAAGAATACTGGAAACTGAGGGGAACAAAGGACGCATACCCGGAAGATTATGTATGTGAAATATCGATTCCTGTCGGAGAGAATTGATCATACAAATTCCCGCTTGGAGGGATATCGGTAAATCGGGATTTGGAAGAATAAAATGACTTTAGAAATAAAATCTGATTTAAAAGGCTCGATCCTTGATGTCGGCGGAGGTGGCGAAGCTGTTATCGGGCAAGTGTACGGCGGTAGGGTCACCGCAATAGATAACCGTCAGGAAGAACTTGACGAGGCGCCGAACTGCTGTGTAAAGCTGCTCATGAATGCAGAGGAGTTATCGTTTGCCGATGCTTCGTTCGATAACGTGACTTTTTTCTATACGCTGATGTATATGACGAAGGAGACACAGATAAAGGCAATCTGTGAAGCCGCTCGGGTCCTGAAAGATGGCGGAACGATGTGCATTTGGGACTGCACTATCCTTTCTGCTTATCCGGAGCCGTTTGTTGCTGATCTGGATATTCAATTAGTCGGTAAGAGGATTCATGTTTCCTACGGCGTAGTAAAACGGGACACGCAATCTTCGGATTCAATCAAACAGCTTTTGGAAAACGCCGGCCTAAATATCGTTTTTCTGAAAGAGGAATGCGGTCAGTTCATTATTCAGTGCAGAAAAGGATAAGACAAATTCCGATATGTCGGACTGAGTTTATAGTCTTGACAGGAAAACGCAGGGAACCAATAAAACATCACCGGCGGATCGGGATAAAACATCCAGCTTGCCGGTTTGTCGATATAAAGGAAGGAGAGGGGGAAATGAGCATAACAGTACACCTGTACTACAAAGGGGAAAACGGCGCCGCGCAGAGATTCGCTCAGGAAATGGAATCCTCGGGCACGGCAGATGCGATCCGTAACGAAGAGGGCAACCTTCGCTACGACTATTACATTCCCATGAACGACCCTGAAACAGTGTTGCTGATCGACAGCTGGAGGGATCAGACTTCCATCGATTATCATCACGCATCTCCGATGATGGCGACGATCGCTGCACTCAGGGAAAAGTATGATCTGCATATGGAAGTGGAGCGGTTCATCAGTGATAACGGACAAACAGACGAGTCCTATATCAGAAAATGAAGTCCGCGCATCCCGGCCTCAAAAGCTGTGAGCTGCCGCCGGAGGTCAAACGGCTGCTTCGGTCACCGGGTGTGTACGTTTTTTGAAAAGCAGGCAAATCAAAAAGCCCCGGTCGGTAAGACCGGGGCTTTTCGGATGATCTCATGACGAAACGCGGTTATTCGATGACCTGCCAGCGGGCTGAATTGGGGTCGGGGTTGGGATCGAACGCCGCTTCCCCCCGGCCGATGCTTTCATTGCCGAAGACCATCGTAAAGTCGCAGTCCTTGGTGAACGGTTTCCACTCGGGAAGGCCATCGCCGTTCGGGTCGCCGTTTTTACAGAAGTTGGTCCAGTAGGTGACCATCGCGTCGGACAGTTTATGATCGTATTCCGTGAACGGACGCCAGCACCTGTCCAGAGTTCCGTGGATATACCACAGATCGCTAGAGTGCCAGGATCCGGAATCATCGCCGGGCAGAGCCCGCGAGAAGAAGTAAAGGTATCCGGGCTTTCTTCCGTTCGCTTCGTGTTTGAGAAGGAAACTGCGCATTCCGGAGTTGATGGCGGGCGGCATCCAGGGCATCGGCGCGCCACCGGCCATATCGTCTTTCGTGGAACCCATCAGGAACTGAACGTCATTGTATTCGCCCCTGTCCACATATTCGTCGTAGGTCTCGGTCAGCGCATAGCCGTCAACGAACGGGCCGAAGGGCAAAGGCAGTCTGACGTTGCCCAGATCCGGCCTGAAAGTCCTGTAGTGCTCCATAAGCTGGTCGGCTGTGAGACTGCTCAGATCAAGCGGAGAACTGCAGCCGCAGTGTTCGACGAACTGTTTTCCGACACTGTAGGCGAGATCCTTTTCCATGAATCCGCCGAGTCCGCTGTGTATGACCGCTTTCTGCATCAAGCCCTTCATCAGAGGAGAGCACATGAGGGCGATGACTGAGCCTGCGCCGGCGGACTGTCCGAAAGCCATCACGTTTTCGGGATCCCCGCCGAAAGCGGCGATATTGTCGTGCACCCACTTCATCGCTGCGATCTGGTCCAGCAGGCCGTAGTTTCCGGATGTTCCGTTTTCATCATCCAGATCCGGATGAGCGAGATACCCGAAGATGGAGAGCCTGTAATTGATGGATACATAGACCACATTTTTGGAAGCGAACGCTTCTCCGTCAAATTCTCTCTCGTGCGCGAATCCTGAATTGAATCCTCCTCCGAAGATCCAGACGGCTACCGGCAGTTTGTCATCGGCAGTCTTCGCGGGCGTCCAGACATTCAGATAAAGGCAGTCCTCGCTGCAGGTGAACGGCTCGTTCTGCCATTCGCGGTCATAGAAAGATCCTTTGCGGTGCATGCCCTGCACGGGGGGAGCGGCGAACGTATCAGCTTTTTTTACGCCTTCCCAGGGTTCGACGGGCTGGGGCTTTTTCCAGCGCAGCTCACCGACGGGCGGCGCTGCAAAAGGGATTCCTTTGAACACGGTGATATCTTTTCCGGGGATCCCGACCCCGGAGACCAGTCCTGCGGCGGTCTTTGCGATCGTGATTGCCATTGCGATTCCTCCTTGCAATGCTGTCAGAAATACCTGACCGGTTAACGCGGCAAAAGCATCAGGGGATGCTTATGTTTCTTATCTTTCTTCATAGTAACTGAAAGAACGGAAGCCGCGCAAGGGTGCGGCCGGGTCCCGGAGGGCAATTCCCTTCATCCGGGATCCGCTTCTGAAAATTCGGGCGGTTCACATACATCCGGCGCCGGAAATGATAGAATAATGATACTGACAGATTGTAATATCAGAGGAAACAACGATGAAGCAGTCAAGTGGAACCCTCAAAAAGGGGGTCGTTCTTTCTACGTCGATGGGAACGTTTCTGGGCAACGACCGCGGGACCTCGTACGAGTTTTTGGGGATCCCGTACGCAAAAGCGGAACGCTTCGGATACTGCGAGCGGATCGGCAGTTATGGAGAGACCTTCGACGCGACGGAAATGGGGCCCTCCTGTCCGCAGTACCGGCAGTATTACCAGGATCTCTCGAATCCCGAGCGTCTGTTTTATTATAAGGAATTCAGGGAAGGGACCGAGTTCAGTTACGACGAGGACTGTCTGAACCTGAACATTTTCACGCCCGGAGAGGCTTCGGGATGTCCGGTGATCGTCTTTTTCCACGGAGGAGGTTTCAATTCCGGATCGAACGCCGAAGATCCTTTCAGAGGATATGAACTGGCCAAAAGAGGCGTTATAACGGTCTTTGCCAATTACAGGGTCGGCGTACTGGGCTACTTCTGCCATGAGGAGATCGAAAGGAAGTGTCACCGGAACGGCAACTTCGGCCTTGACGATCAGCTGCAGGCCGTCAGGTGGGTGAAGGACCATATCCATGAGTTCGGCGGCGATGAGAACAACATTACGGTCATGGGGCAGAGCGCAGGCGCTATTTCCGTTCAGTATCTCTGCCTCGACCACGGGAACGAGGGTCTTTTCCGAAGGGCTGCCATGATGTCCGGCGGCGGAATGTTCCCGAAATTCGCTCTTCCGAAAAAAGCTGCCGATACATACGGATACTGGCGGGAACTGATGGACTGCGCGGGGTGCAGGGATCTTGAGGAATTCAGAAACGCCGACATCAGGGTGATCCACGACGCCTATGAAGCGGTCAAAAAGAAAAGAAAAGACAGCATCTACAACATGATGCCCGTCGTCGACGGCTGTCTGCTGAAAGACGGCGTCGACAGGCTGATCGGCGATCCGCTGAAGGTGGATTATATGATCGGGTATACCAGCAACGACATGTACGCGCCGGCCATGGCCTACATCGGCAACAGATTTGCCGGGGATCATGGCGCATACGTCTATTACTTCGATATCGAACAGCCGGGAGACGGCAACGGCGCGTTCCACTCCAGCGACCTGAGATACATGTTCGGCCGTCTGGACAGTTCCTGGCGCCCGTACGGGGACAGAGACAGGGAAATATCGGAACAGATGATGGATTATCTGGCAAACTTTTCCCGGACCGGCGATCCCAACGGCGCCGCGCTGCCCGTATGGATCGAAAAAGACAGGCGGAACGGCAAAGTGCTCTGTTTCAGACCGGAGGGAACAAAGATGGGCAGACCGTCCTATCCCAAAATGATAAAGAACATGCTGACAAAAGGAGCCCCGAAAGCTTGAAGTTCAAACACCAATTCAGACTGTGCCGGGCCGGCGCTCATACGCGCGCGTATGAAAGCGACGGCGTCGTCATGCGCATCGATTTCATCGAGGGCATGCTCAGGGTAGCGCTGATCAGGAACGAAGACCTTCTTCCGACTTTCAGCGTCGACCCGGGGCACAAAGGCGTGGCGGATGAAGGAAGAGACAAACTGTCGCTGGACGGCTTCGAGCTGTGTTCTCCGGAAGTCCGTGAGGATGCAGACGTCATTTCCTTCCGGCACTGCGGCCATGATTTTACGATCGAACGGATGAATTTCCGCATCACCGTCAGCAACAGAAAAGGGATCCTTTATCAGGACCGGAACGGTCTTGCCTACAATTTCTGCGGCGAGCTGGGAGAAGGATCCGTCCATTGCACCCGCAGGGAAGAGGACCAGTTCATCTACGGTCTGGGAGATAAAGCCGGAGGGGTCAACAAGAACCATCAGCGCTACAGGCTCGATACGAACGACGCCATGGGTTTCAGAGCCGAATACAGCGACCCGCTGTATAAATACCTGCCCTTCTATATCTGTGAGAACAGGGCGGGAAGCTACGGCCTCTACTACGACACCTACAGCGAGGGCGAGATCGATCTCGGCAGGGAACACGACAATTACTACGAGCCGTTCAATTCGATCCGATACGAAGAAGACAACATGGTCTTCTATATCCTGCTCGGAGACGTCGGCGGGATCGTCAGAAGATTCATACACATTACCGGAGGGATCTGCGGGGTACCGGACTGGGCGTTTCAGTACTGCGGTTCCACCATGGAATACACCGACGCGCAGGACGCCGACAGACGTCTGCGGTCCTTTATCGACCGGTGCGAAGCGTACGGACTGAAAGCCGGAGGGTTCTATCTGTCCAGCGGATACACGCAGATCGGCGACAAACGCTATGTGTTTCACTGGAACACGGACAAGATACCGGATCCGGAGGGACTGGCTGATCATTTCCGCGGCAGGGGACTGAAGATCATACCCAACGTCAAGCCGGCGTTTCTGGACGATCACCCGATGTACGGGCATATCGCCGCGAACGGCTGGTTCCTGCATTATCAGGACGGGACGCCGGCCAAGTTTCCCTTCTGGGGAGGCAATGCCAGTTATCTGGATCTCACGGCTCCCGGGGCCCGGGAATTCTGGAAAAAGTGCGTGAGGGAAGTCCTGGTCTGCCGGGGATATGAAGATATCTGGAACGACAACAACGAATACGATATACACGATAAGGACGTCTACGCGCACGGATTCGGGAAGGAGATCCCCGCGCGGCTGATCAAGCCGCTGTTCTCCTATCTGATGGCGAAGGCAAGCAGAGAAGTCTGTGAAGAAGTGAATCCGCAGCCGTTCATCGTGAGCCGCTGCGCCATTGCGGGAAGCCAGCGCGTTTCCACCACGTGGACGGGGGACAACTACACGGATTTCAGGGATCTGAGATACAATCACCGTCAGGCGATGACCATGGCGCTTTCGGGTTTCTGCTTCTTCGGTCCGGACATCGGCGGTTTTGCCGGTCCGAGACCCGGCAGGGAACTGTTCATGCGCTGGCTCCAGTACGGGGTCTTCCTGCCCAGATTCGTTCTGCATTCCTGGAAGACCGGCGAGGAACCGACGATGCCCTGGCTGTACCCGGATATGATGGACTCGGTGAAAGCGCTCTTTGATCTGAGACAGCGCCTGATCCCGTATCTGACGGACCAGATGAAAAAATGCATGGAAAACGACATGCCGCTGATCGCGCCTGTCTTTCTGCGGGACAGCGGATACGACAGGGAAGCGGATCCGTTCATGTGCGGCGACCGGATACTGGTGTGTCCGGTGTTCGACGAAGGCGCAAGCGAAGTGAACGTCCGTCTTCCGAAAAGCGAGAAGGGCTTCAGACTGAGAGGGGAAGGCGCGCTGATCGGAGGGGAGACCGCGGTCAGCGTGCCGTGCGCCGCCGGCGGTCTGCCGGTCTGGTTTGTTGAGGAAGAATAAGGACAAGTCCTGCTGTCCTGTCAGGATCGGAATAAAACTTTAGGGGGAAAATATGAAAGAAGAAAAAGGCGGACTGAAACTGCTGCACAAGATCGGTTACGGGTTGGGAGACGCCGGAGGCGTCATGACCTTCGCCCTCATGAGCAGCACCTTTTCCATGTACTGCACGGACGCGCTGGGGATCAGTCCCCGGACGATCGGCATCCTGCTGCTCATCTGGAACGTCTGGGATTTCATCAACGATCCGCTCATGGGGGCGTACATCGACAGAGCCTATGCGCGGAGCACCGATCCGAGAGGAAAGTTCCGTCCCTGGATCCTGAGGTCCGCGCCGCTGCTGTGCGTGTCCTTCATCGCGCTCTGGTCTGTGCCGAGCCTGTTCGAAGGACTTGCGAGGCTCTGCCTTCTGTTCGGACTGAAGATCCTGTACGAGGGAGCCTACACCATGTTCAACATCCCGATGGGTTCCCTGCTGTCCGCCATGGCGGACACTGACGAGGAAAGAGCCGCTCTGTCCTCCGCCAGAGGCGTAGGAAGCGCCGGAGCCACGCTGATCTCCCTGTTCATCATGCCGCTGTTCCTGAAGAAATACGGAGAGACCAGTTCGGCCGGGTACGCGGTCGGCGCCTCCATCTGCGCGCTGATCGGCCTCGCGATGTGCCTCGGGCACTATGCGCTTACTTTCGAGCGGAATACGGACGCGGCGCGTCCGGAAGACAGCGACAGCATCAGGGTCACGGATATCCTCCAGGTCTTCAGGGTCAACCGCCCCTTCGTGGCGCTGTGCATCCACGGCATTTTCATCTGCATGATGCAGTACGTGGGCAATACCCTGAACAACTACATGTTCGCGGACGTTCTGGGAGACATCTCCATCGCCGGATACGGCACCCTGCTGAGCGCGCCGCCGATGCTCCTGATCTTCATCCTGGGTCCGGTCATCGCCAAAAGGATCGGACTGGAAAAACTGATCCGGTACGGCCTCCTGATCAGCTGCGCCATGTATGTGGCGCTGTTCGGGGCGATGATGTTGTTCGACGTGAATCCCTGGGTCTATGCGGTGTGCAGCAACATGGCGATGGGCTTCGCGTTCATCTCCATCTATATGCAATGGGGACTCGTGGGAGAAGCGATCGACTATAACGAGGTGATCACCGGGAAGAGAACGGAGGGTTCGATCTACGGCACCTTCAATCTCAGCCGCAGAGTCGGGCAGACGATCGGAAACTCCGCCGCGATGCTGCTGCTCGGAATGGTCGGGTACGACGGCACACTGGCCGCCCAGTCGGCGTCCACGATCGCCGGGATCAAGGTGCTGTGCATCCTGCTGCCGGGGATCCTGGTCCTTGGATCCTGGGCGTCGTTCAGATTCGTGTGGAACATGGACGACGCGATGCGCGCCAGAGTCGACGAATACAAAGCGTCGAAAACGAACTGACGGGAAAAAACCGCAGCAGCGGTTCCGGGAGACGGGGGTGCGGACGTGCGTGAGAGATCCCCGGGCCGGTTTTAACAGAGGTGAATAATGTCGCTGGACGTGGAACTGCATTTCAGAAAACCGCTGTTCGGAAAAGGGATCCGACTGACGATGAACGATCTCCTTCTGAAGGAGGCGGGATACGGTCTCCCGGATTCCGGCAACCGCCTGGAGGAAGGGAAGTGCGGAGACGGCTTTTTTGTCGTTTTCCACAGGGAGTATCCGGGCAGGGGCTTCAGCGTGGAGCATGAACCGGATTTCGGCTATGCCGCGCTTTCGCTGAATATCCCCTGTACTTCTGCGGACCTCCACCTGTTCTTTGCGACGGTGGGCAACATTCTCATGACCAGGAAGAATTACACCGCGACGATCGACGGACAGCCGCTGAACAAAAACAATCTCAGACAATACTGGGAGAACCATATCGCGTACAACGGGGAATATGTGGAACATCTGCGCGAGAATTTCGCCAGCGGGAATACGGTCCTGTTCGGCGTCCATCATCCGATGACGCTGGGGGAGAAGGAACTGGCGCAGATCCGCGATCAGGATTCCTTCGACAGCTGGGTGTATGGGAACCAGAAGACGGACGCGTTCTTCACGGCCTGCACCGTGTACGAGGGTCCGGACGGGGAACCGGAGGGAAGGTACTTCGTCTTCAGGGAGCTGCCGTGCATCGTTCCGAAGGAGCCTTATCTGCCGTTCGGAACGCGGCTGAAAGACGGCTATACAAAGGACGACATCCGCAGGTATACGGTGTACGTCGGGGACAGTGAAGGAACGAAGGTCGTCGGGCAATATGAGTACGGTGATTTTCTCCGGGAATACGAGGACCGGCTGATCTATTTCGACGCGAACCACTATCTGATCCCGTCTGTTTAGTCCGGGCAGAAAAAAGCCGCAGGCATCCGCCCGCGGCTTTTCCTGCGCCGTTTTTTCCGCGCGTGCGGATTATTTGCGGTTTTCCCGGGCATTTGCGGACCGGGGGAAATTGTCTTGCGCGCGAAATACGGGTAGAATAAAAGGAGATTCAGGCCTTGCAGGGAACGCTGTGGCGCAGCGCGCGGGACCGCCGTGCGCGGCCGCGTCTTCAGATAACAGGAGCGGAAAAAAGATGGGGAGGACCCAGGGGAGAACCCCTTGCGGCAGGAGACCCGGAGCATGGTAAAATACATATGGCAGAAAGCGCGCTCAGACCGGGCGTCGGTCAGAGCGCGCTTTCGCTGTGATAAAATGGTTCTGCCGGAAATCGGGGATCTCCGGGATCACAGGGACCGCTCAGATATAAACGACACATTTACGGAAGGAACCGGCAATGTCATCACCGCGCAGGAAATTATTCGATCTTTCTTATCTGCCGATCATCTTCACGCTGGCATGGCCTACCATGCTGGAGGAGCTTCTGTCGACGGCGGTGCAGTACATCGATACCGCGATGGTCGGCAGCCTCGGCACCGAGGCGACAGCCGCGGTCGGGTCCACCGCCACCGTCAACTGGCTGCTCATCAGTACGGTCTCTGCGTTCGGCGTCGGTTTTCTGGCCTACATCTCTCAGGCCAGGGGACGGCAGGAGTTCGGTAAAGCGAAAAGAGCGGTGATGCAGGCGTTCCTCACGGTACTGGTCCTCGGTACGGTGTTCACTGCAGCCACGCTCGGACTGAGCGGCGTCATCCCCGTGTGGATGAACGTGGATCACGCCGTCAGGGATCTGGCGTCGAGATATTTTTTCGTTTCCTATATGAGCATGCTCCCGAGAACGGCGAGCATGATACTTGGGACGGTGCTAAGGGCGTCAGGGGACACCAGAACGCCGATGCGGATCAACGTCTCCATGAACGTCATCAACGTCGTGCTGAACTTTTTCCTGATCGGCTCCTCGCGGAGCGCGGAACTGTTCGGAATGAAGATCTTCGTGCCGGGCGCGGGTCTCGGCGTCATCGGCGCGGCGGCCGCGAGCGCGGTCTCCTACCTGATCGGCGGGCTCGCCATGACGGTCAGCGTCTTCAGGCATGAAGAGATCTCGCCGAAAGGGCTGCCTTTCCGGATCGACGGGGAGGTGATGGGACCCTGCATGAAGACGGCGGTCCCCAACATGCTCCAGAGATTCGGGTCTTCTCTCGGGTACGTGGTCTTCGGATCGCTGGTCAACGCCCTCGGCGGCACGGCGACGGCTTCCCATACCATCGCGAACACGGTCGAGTCCGCCTTCTACATTCCCGGCTTCGGCATGATGTCCGCGGCTGCGACGCTTACAGGGAACTATATCGGCGCAGGCGATAAGGAAGGACTGCGGAAAGTCACGGCGATGACGATCGTCAGCGAGGTCGTGCTCATGACGGTCACCGGAGGTCTGCTGTTCGCGTTCGCGCCTGAACTGGTGACGATCTTCAGCAAGGACGCACCGGTGATCCGGCTGTGCAGCACCGTGCTGAGGATGGTGGCGTGTTCCGAGCCGTTCTTCGGCGTATCGCTGGTCCTGGAAGGCATGCTCCAGGGAGCGGGGGACACCAGGTTCTCCTTCTTCGCCAACATCATTACGATGTGGGCCGTAAGGATCCTGGGGACCTATATCGCCACCCGAATGATGGGCCTGTCGCTGGTCGCGGCCTGGGCCTGCATGATCGCGCACAACACAGCGCTGTTCTTCTGTTTTCTCATCTATTACCGGAGCGGAAAGTGGGCGCATCCCATGAACGGAAGTCCCTCGGAAGCCGGGGACGGCTGAGGCCTCCGGTGCCCGGAACGCGCGTGTCTGAAACATATTACAGGAAAGAAGAGGTTTATTGATGGAACTGATTAACAGAAAAGAAGTGCCGGCGGAGCTGACGTGGGACCTGTCGCTGATCTTCCCGGATGAGAACGCGATGTGGAAAGCGCTGGAGGAGACGAAGGCGGAGACCGGAAAGTTCGTCGGAAAGTTTGCGGGAAAACTGAACACGGCTGAGAATATCGTACGGTGTCTCAGCGAGATGGAACCGATCCGCGTCTCGATGGAGCGCATATGGAACTACGCCGGGCTGGCGATGGAAGCCGACTATACCGACAATTCCCTCCGCGAGCGGGAGGCGAAGGTGTCCGATGAGCTGACGCGTCTCATCAGCGAGATGACGTTCGTGGACAGCGAGATCCTGGCGGCGCCGGACGAAGAACTGAAAGCCGCAGTCGGCCTGGCGCAGGGCTGCCGCGTCTATCTGCAGGATCTGATCGCGAAAAAACCGCACATGCTCTCCCAGGAGACGGAGAAAGTGCTCGCGGCGCTGTCCATGTCGCTGGACGTGCCCTACACCGTGTACAACACGGTAAAGCTGGCGGACATGTCGTTCGATCCCTTCACCGCCGGCGGAAAAGAATACGAGTTGGGCTACTCGCTGTTCGAGGATGATTACGAGCTGGAAGCGGACACCGCCGTCCGCCGCGCCGCGTTCCGCGCGTTTTATGACACCCTCAGGAAATACCGGAACACGACGGCAGCTGCGTACAACGCCTGCGTGACGAAGGAGAAGACGATGTCCGGACTGAGAGGCTTTGACAGCGTCTTCGACAGCCTCCTCTTCGAACAGAAGGTCACGCGGGAGATGTATGACCGCCAGATCGACGTGATCACGGAGCGCCTTGCCCCGCATATGCGCAGATACGCGCGCCTGCTCGGGAAAAAGAACGGACTGGACCGGATGACGTTCGCCGACCTGAAGATCGCGCTGGATCCGGAATACGATCCCAAAGTCACGATAGAAGAATCTCACGGCTATATCAGAAAAGCGCTGGCCATACTCGGAGACGATTACGTGGAGATGGTGGACAGGGCGTACCGTGAGCGCTGGATCGATTTCGCGAAAAACATCGGCAAGAGCACCGGCGGGTTCTGCGCGGACGTGTACAGGAAGAATTCGTTCATTCTGCTGAACTGGAACGACAGGATGTCGGACGTGTTCACGGTGGCCCATGAGCTGGGACACGCCGGACAGAGCATGTACAGCGACGCGGCGCAGTCGTACTACGACAACGAGCCTTCCATCTATCTCGTCGAAGCGCCGTCCACGATGAACGAACTGCTGCTCGCGCAGTATCTGCTCAGCACCAGTGAGGACAAACGGTTCCGCCGCTGGGTGCTTTCCAGCCTGATCAGCAACACGTATTACCACAACTTCGTGACGCATCTCCGGGAGGCGTGGTATCAGCGCGAGGTGTACCGCATCGTCGACGGGGGCGGAAGCGTGGACGCGGACGTGCTCAGCGGACTGTTCAGAAAGAATCTGGAACTGTTCTGGGGCGGCGACGTGGAGATCCCCGAGGGCGCGGAACTGACCTGGATGCGTCAGCCGCATTACTACATGGGACTGTATCCGTACACCTACAGCGCCGGACTTACCGTTGCGACGCAGGCGATGCTGCGCATCGGGAAGGAGGGACAGAGCGCCGTGGACGACTGGAAGGCCTTCCTCGCCGCGGGAGGCACGGAGGATCCTGCGGGAATGGCAAGGATCGCAGGATTCGACATCACGACGGATCAGCCTCTCAGAGCCACCATCGACTATATCGGGTCCGTGATCGACGAGATCTGCAGACTGACGGAAGAGATCGACGGTATCACGGTCTGACGGAAACAAAACGCTGAAAAAAAGAATGTCCGGAACCGCAGTGAACGGTCACGCGGTTCCGGACTGTTTATTTATGGAAGCTTTTCCGGGGAGAATGTCATCCGCAGCGGGGCGGAAACTTCTCCCTCAGTTTTTCGTTGGACGCGGCGATCTCCCCGGGGGTGAATCCCGCCCGGGCAAGGAGGTCGTATTCCCGGAGCGTTCCCCGGCCGTGAGGCACGCCGGCCGCGCCGGAGTCCGACCCCGCCGCAACGGGGATCCCCATTTCACGGGCTTTGGCGAGACGGGCGAGCTGGTCCTGAAGCGTCTTCTCCGCGACGGCGCGGTCGGCGCCGTCCCTTCCGATGAAAGCCTCCACCGCGGCCAGCGTAGGCACCCATACGGTCTGCTTCTCCGCCATGGCCTCCAAAGCGGACCGGTCGGCGAAATATCCGTGTTCGATACTGTCGGCGCCGGCGAGAGCCGCCGCGCGGATGGCCTCCGCGCCGTTGACGTGCGCCATCACACTGTAGCCTTCGCCGTGGGCGATGCGCACCAGTTCTCCGATCTCCTCCGGCCCGCTTCCTTCGCAGGAGAGTTCTCCCGGCGACCTGAAGGTGATGATGCCGGACAGGATGAGTTTGACGAAATCGCCCTTCGCTTCCCGCAGTTCGGCGATCCGGCGGCGGAAGGAGGCGGGACCGTCGTAGCTTCTGCCGACGATGGCGCCGTATTGACCCCGTTTATGAATGGCGAACACCGGCGTGACGACCTCCATGCCGTATTCCGGCGCGAGGTCCCTGCCCAGCACGGAAACGCCGTACGCGTCGCCTCCGTCCCGGAAATACCGGACCCCCGCTCCGCTCAGCGCCGCAAGGGCAGCCCGGAGCGCGCCGGTATCCACGCCGCCGCGGTGTCTTTCCCGCGCGACGGCGAAGTTCATCCCGTCCATCATCAGATGGCCGTGGCACTCGTATGATCTGTCCATCGAACATGTTTCCTTCCCGATACTCTCACCTGTATTATACATCGCGGAAGGAACGGATACGCAATCCGGACGGCGGACGGAGCGGCATTCATGGAAAGACCGGAGGAACGAAAGACGTCGTACTTGTTTCATGTGTCCGGATATGATATAGGTATTACAGAACGATCCGGGCGGTTCTCCCGCCGCGTTTCCCGTAACGGATTCGGGCGACGCGCGGGCGTACCGCTCTGTTGTATAAAGGAAGGTGGCAAATTGCTGAACTACACCAGGTACGAACTGAAATCACCCGAAGAACTGGCGCCGGTCATGGACAGTACGGACAGGGTCTTCGTGCTTGCCTGCAACAAGTGCTTTAAGGAATTCGTCTCCGCCGCGGAGCCGGAAGGCGCCGCGATGGTGCGGATGCTGGAAGAACGCGGCAGGACCATCACGGGTCTGGCCGAGGTTGATTTTCTGTGCAACAAAACGCAGACCCTGAAACGCCTTGAGATCCCCGAGGGGACGCAAACGGTTTTCGTCGTCAGCTGCGGTCTTGGCGTGCAGACGATCGCGGACGCCGTCACGATCCCCGTATTTGCCGCCGCGAACTCCCTGAACTACAGGGGACATCACGGCATGGCGCTGACGGAGAAGACATGCGGCGCCTGCGCGCAGTGCTATCTGAACGTCACGGGAGGCATCTGTCCCGTCGTCGACTGTTCCAAGAGCCTGCTCAACGGACAGTGCGGCGGCGCGAAGAACGGCAAATGCGAGGTCGATCCGGACAGGGACTGCGCCTGGGAAAAGATCGAACAGCGCCTGGCGGAGCAGGGACGTCTGCAGGAGTTCCTCGGCGGTCCCGTTCAGATCCGGGATTATGCCAGAGCCGATCACAGGACCATCAGCGAGTTCGTCAGGGCGGCGCGCGAATCGCGCGCCGACGGGTATTACGGCGGCGTTCATCCTGCCGAGCGCAAGGAAATGAGCGCGGATCTGCCCCTTGTGAGATTCCCGGAGCCCGACGTCGCGGTGATCCCGCTGTCCATGCACGCCGGAGCGCCGGCCGAGCCGGTCGTCGCGCCGGGCGACAAAGTGAAGGTCGGGCAGAAGATCGGCGCAGCGTCGGCATTCATCAGCGCGAACGTCCATTCCAGCGTGAGCGGCACCGTCCTCGCCGTTGAACCGAGACCGCATCCGGCGCGGAACGGCGGCGTGCTTTCCGTCGTGATCCGGAACGACGGAAAGGACGAGACGGCCGATACGGTCCGGCCTCACGGCAGTATTGAGGAACTGACTCCCGAAGAGATCGTGGAGATCGTCAGGGAGTGCGGCGTCACGGGCATGGGCGGCGCGGGTTTCCCGACTTCCGTGAAGCTGGCCCCGAACAAGCCCATCGACGCAGTCCTGCTGAACGGCTGCGAATGCGAGCCGATGCTGACCGCGGACCACCGCGTCCTGCTCGAATACGCCGACGACGTGATCTTCGGCCTGCGGGCGATGATGAAGGCCGTGTCCGCGCCGAAGGGGATCATCGTGATCGAGGACAACAAGCCCGACGCGATCGGGCTGCTCCGTGCAAAAACGGAAAACATGGAAGGGATCGGGGTCGTCAGCGTCCGGACGAAGTATCCCCAGGGAGCCGAGAAGATGCTCATCAGGCGCGTCCTCGGCAGGCAGGTGCCGAGCGGCGGACTGCCTGCGGACGTGGGCGCCGTCGTGTGCAACGTCAGCACTTCCAAAGCGGTGGCGGACGCCGTCAGGACGGGCATGCCCCTCATCGAGCGCGCCGTGACCGTCACCGGGGAAAGGATCGGCACGCCCGGCAACTTCATCGTCAGGATCGGCACGCCGGTCCGGGAACTGATCGAACGGTGCGGCGGCGTTACGGCGGACAACACGGTATTGAAGACCGGCGGTCCGATGATGGGCGCCGAACTGACGGACACGGACGTTCCGGTGATCAAGGGCACGAACGGCGTCATCGCCTGCGCCGGGGACCGCACCGAGCCTGTCAGCTGCATCAAATGCGGCCGGTGCGTGGACGTGTGCCCGATGGAACTCAAACCGCTGTACTTCGCGAAATATCACGACGAAGGCAACTGGCAGGGAATGAAGGACATGGACCTGCTGGACTGCATCGAATGCAGATGCTGTGAATACATCTGCTCCTCGAAGATCCCGATCGTCGCGAAGATCAAAGCAGGGAAATCCGCGTTAAGGGAGATGAACAGGAAATAATGCTTGTAACGAAAATGAAACCCGCGGAAACGGTCGCGCCGCTGATCGCCGGGAAGGCGTTCATCCTCAGCTGCCACGGCTGCAAAGAGGTCGGATTCCCCGAACGGGAAGCCGGAGAATTTCAGGACGCGCTGTCCGCGGAGGGAAAAGTGACCGGCGCGCTGACGGCGGATTATATCTGCAATCCCGAAAACATGAAGCTGCGTCTGGGTCTGTATGAGAAAGAGATCGGCGAAGCGGACGCGGTCCTCGTCTTTTCCTGCGGCGTCGGCGTGCAGACGGCCGCGGACCTGCTGCAGGACAAACGCGTGTACGCGGCCTGCGACACCTACGCGGTACCCGGCGGACAGGGCGTCACGCCTCTGGAATACGACTGCATGCAGTGCGGAGAGTGCTATCTCAATCTGACCGGCGGCATCTGCCCGCTGACGGCCTGCTCCAAGGGTCTCGTCAACGGACAGTGCGGCGGAGCGAAGAACGGCAGATGCGAGGTCGATCCGGATATGGAATGCGGCTGGGAACGCATCCAGCGCCGTCTCGCGATGACCGGCCGGCTCGACGCCCTCAAAGGCCCGGTGCGGATCCGGGACTACGGCAATGAGACCAACGCGGCGGAGTGATGCCGGAGAATGATATAGGAGCGAAACAGATATGAGAATTACGGATCGTTTTTCAAACGGTGAATTCGTCGTTACCGCCGAGGTCGGTCCTCCCAAGGGGTTCCACGTCGACGGGCTCGTCGCCGAGGCGAAAGAATACCTCAGCGGTATTTCCGCCGTCAACGTGACCGACAACCAGTCCTCCGTCATGCGTCTGAGCTCTCTGGGCTTCTGCAAGGCCCTGAAGGACGCCGGACTGGATCCGATCCTTCAGCTGACCTGCCGCGACCGCAACCGCATGGCGCTGGAATCTGACCTGCTGGCCGCCGCGATGTTCGGCATCGACAACATCCTGTGCCTCACGGGCGACCACACGAAACTCGGCGACCACCCGGGCGCCAAACCGGTCTTCGATCTGGACTCGGTGTCCCTTCTGCATACCGTGCGCGAGTTGGAGAGAGGCATCGATATCGGCGGGAACGAACTCACGGGCGAGCCGCCCGTATTCGCCAAAGGCGCCGCCGTGTCTCCCTGCAGCGACTCCGTTGACGCGCAGCTCGCGAAAATGGAGCGCAAGATCATGGCGGGCGCGGAATTCTTCCAGACACAGGCGGTCTTCGATCCCGGCAGATTCATCTCCTTCATGGAGAAGGCGAAGCAGTTCGGCGTTCCGGTACAGGTGGGCGTCATCATTCCGAAGAACGTCGGCATGGTCCGCTACATGAGCAACAACGTCGCCGGCATCGTCGTGCCGGACGCCGTCGTCGACGAGCTGAAAGCCGATAAGGAAAAGACCAGGGCCGGCATCACCGGCGTCGAGATCGCCGCGCGGATCATCCGGGAGTGCAGGCCGTACTGCCAGGGCGTGCATATCATGGCGCTCGGCTGGGAGGCCAGAGTCCCCGAGGGCCTCAGACTGGCCGGGATCTGAGAACGTTTCCGCAGAGCGGCGGCATACGTCTGAAAGATGAAAGCGGACTGGACCCGGTGCAAAAGGTTCCGTCCGCTGTTCTGACGGTCCGAACGGAATGTTAACATGCGTTGCTTGTCCTGATCCCGGGAAAAGGGTATAAACGAAGCAGCGGGAAAGGAGGCGCGGCAATGCTGAGCGACAACATCAGAGAACTGAGAAGGCAAAAGGGATATTCGCAGGAGACGTTCGCGCAGGCGCTGAACGTCGTCAGGCAGACGGTGTCGAAATGGGAGAAGGGATACTCCGTACCGGACGCCGCGATGCTCGAAAAGATGGCGGACGTCCTCGAGGTGCCTGTGGGAGATCTGCTTGGAAGAGAAACCGAAACGACGGATCAAAAGAACGATCTGGAGAAGATCTCCGCCCAGCTGGCGATCCTGAATGAGCAGATGGCGCAGGAACTGGGAAGGCGCAGACGGATTAAAAGGATTGCGCGCATCTTTCTGGTTGTCCTTATGGGTGTGGTTCTTATCATCGGCTGCGTGTCATTCATATCGACGTCGATCATTACTGATTTTTTCTCCCGAAGACAGTATCCGGCAGGCGACGCGTCGCATGCGGAGATCTTGCCTGCCGGATCCGGACTGTATTCGGAGAGGGAGATCTCCGACGCCGTCGGGACTGTCATCCGCGACTTCGAAAGAGACTGGAACGGATGCAGGCTCACAAAGATCTGGTATGCGGGAGACGAAGTATCCCGAAGAGAGAGCGAAGAGCGGGGGACCGACACGATCGTGCTGCGGTCGACGTTCGAGACGGCGGAAGTGCCTGACGAAAGCGGTCTGAGCGACTATACCACCTATGACAACTGGGGATGGATCCTGATCCGCACGCCGTCCGGTTCGTGGAAGCATGTGGATCACGGATACGGCTGAATATCTCCGGCGTTTTAGTGCACGAATGAAGACGCGGCGTGTCTGCCGCGTCTTTTTCAGTGCCGGATCTTTTTGCGTTTCCGTTGAGAGAGCGGACTTCCGCGTGATAAAATGAGAGACAGGGAAAAACCTGAAGACCGGCAGGGCGGGGGATCCTTCCGCGCCTGCCGTAAATACGCCGGAATATGTGACCGATACAGTAGAAGGAGGAAGACTCAATGGCAATTACGATGGCGAAGACCAAGGCCGGGATGGTTTCCGGAGTTGAGATCCCCGGAAAAGACATCACCGTATTCAAGGGCGTTCCGTTCGCGGCGCCGCCGGTCGGCGAGCTGCGGTGGAAGGCGCCTCAGCCTGTACAGCCGTGGGAAGGCGTCAGAAAAGCGGACGCTTTTACGCCGGCGGCATGGCAGGGAATGCATAAGGCGGGATCGTTCTACGACCACGAGTGGGGCAACGAGCCGTTCGAGGTCAGCGAAGACTGCCTGTATCTGAACGTCTGGACGCCCGCAAAGACCGCCGGCGACAAGCTGCCGGTGGCGGTCTGGATCTACGGCGGCGGCTTCATGTCCGGCTTCGCGCACGAAAGGGAGTTCGACGGGGAAGCGTTCGCCCGCAAGGACGTGGTCTTTGTTTCCATCAACTACCGGCTGCACGTTTTCGGCTATCTCTCCCATCCGGGCCTCGACGAGGAAGCGGGAAGATCCGGCAACTACGGGCTGCTTGACCAGATCGCGGCGCTGAAGTGGGTGCATGAGAACATCGAGGCGTTCGGCGGCGATCCGGAGAACGTGATGGTGTTCGGCCAGTCCGCGGGCGCCGGCTCGACGATCGCCCTTGTCTGCTCTCCGCTCATGAAGGGCATGATGCAGAAGGCGGTCGTACACAGCGGCCTTGGCGGTTTCATGGAAAAGGACTTCTCCTATGAGATCGGCAGGCAGTTCGTGGAGCACTGCGGTTACGCTTCTCCGACGGAGATGCGCGGGATCCCCGCGGAACAGATCATGGAGTTCTACAAGACCTTCAGGCCCGATTTCGGCAAGGACGCGAGAGCGCGGCTGGCCTTCGGCCCCTATGTCGACGGTTACGCGCTGGCGGAACCGTTCAGCGACTGTGTCGCGCAGGGCCATTACAACGACGTGGAGCTGCTGATGGGATCCACGAAGGACGATATGCCGGGCAACGCGCCGCTGCCTTTCATGCCGCCGATGATCCACCAGGGGATGCGCGATCTGCTGCTCAAAAACGAGGAACTCGGCAGGAAGCCCGGATATCTTTATTTCTTCTCCCGTCCGCTTCCCGGCGACGATTCCGGCTCGTGGCATTCCAGCGACCTGTGGTATATACACGGCACGCTGGACAGATGCTGGCGTCCGTTCGAGGAGTATGACTACAGACTGTCCGACGCTATGGTCACCTACTGGACCAACTTCTGTAAGAACGGCGACCCGAACGGCGAAGGCCTTCCCGAGTGGCGGCCTTACTCGAAAGACGATCGTTTTACCATGGTCTTCGGTGACGGCACCATCGGGCAGGGTGAACCTGAATTCGATCCGAACCCCAACCCCAATGCCGCCCGCTGGCTCGTGCCGGACCACAGTTACGTATAAACGGGATCGGGAATGGGCGATTGATCTGATATGACATAAAGTCCGGCACAGGCGTGTATATTTCACGCCTGTGCCGGACTTTTTCTTTTTGGACGGGATCGTGGGATCCGCGAGGCTTCCGAAGACAGACTCGGTCAGGTTACGGTATCGCCAGTATCGTTTTTTGCAGGGTTGTTTTCGTTTCCGGTGACTTCGTGCAGGATCCGTGAAGGATTGCCGGCGACCACTGTGTTTGCCGGGACGTCTTTCAGAACCATCGATCCTGCGCCGACTACGGCATTGTCTCCGACAGTGATGGGACCGAGGATCGTAGACTGCGCATGGATATGCAGTTGGATTCATGTAATTAGTATAGCACTGAACTATTGAGTCCGCAGGTCGTTTTCAAGCTGGGTGAAAAATACGGCGAATCGGATCGAAATGCATATGGGGAACAGCCGGAAGACTGTTCCCCATATTATTGTGATTCAGTTTGGATCGCTCAGGACTTATACCTCGTCTTCTTTCTTACGGAAGAATGTAAGCAGAGCCATGGCGAGCAGGGAGATCATTGCCAGCGTACCCCAGAAAACAGGATGAATAGTATTGTCTCCCGTAGGCGGCGTCGGAGGCGGTGTCGGTTCCACTTTGTGGGTGTTCGTAATCGTGAACCCTTTCTTGGCACTGCCACTGATCTTCTTGGTATAACCCGTGGGAACAGTGACTTCATCAACGGTGTACGTTACCTTTTTGCCGTTGAGATTCTTCGGCAGGTTTTTCCAGGTGTAGGTCCAGTCGTTCTTCTCACTCAGTTTGACAGGATCCCCGTAAGGTTCACCGTTGGCATACAGCTGGACGCTGACGCTGCGCGGTCTGAGGCCGTCCTTGTCGTTTTCGTCTTTCCACTCCTTGGTGACGGTAATCGTGATGTCTTTAGGAGTATGGGAGTTCGTGATCTCGACCTCGTAGCCGTCTTCAGCGGAGCCGGTGACTTCGCCCATCTCGGTCTCATAGCCTTCGACCTCAACCTCATCGACGGTATATTCGATCTCTTCTCCGTCCTTGTAGACATCCAGTTCCTCGAAGGTGTAGGCCCAGTCGCCGGACTCATCCAGTGTCGCGGAATCGATTTCTTCGCCATCGGCAAGAAGCTTAACCGTGATGGATTCGGGTCTCATGCCGTCCTGGTCGTCCTCGTCATCCCATTTCTTGGTAACGGTGACCTTGGTCTGGATCTTCTCATGTTTGTTGGTGATCTCGACTTCGTAGCCGCTTTCAGCGTCTCCACTTACCTCACCTATCTCGGTCTCGTAGCCTTCGACCTCGACCTCATCGACGGAGTACTCGATCAGTTCGCCGTCCTTGTAGGCGTCAAGCGGTTCCCAGGTGTAGGACCAGTTGCCGTCGTCGTCCGGAGTGATGGTGACGGGATCGCCGTACGCTTCGCCGTCGGCGAGGAGGGTGACGGTGATGGACTCGGGTCTCATACCGTCGTTGTCGTCGCTGTCATCCCATTTCTTGGTAACGGTGAACTTGGTCTGGATCTTCTCATGTTTGTTGGTGATCTCGACTTCGTAGCCGTCCTCGATGGAACCGGAGACTTCGCCCATCTCGGTCTCGTAGCCTTCGACCTCGAGCTCGTCGACG
>JAEEGL012408766.1_pt1 | contig 22624 bp, 22 predicted proteins | sample 9134231 | NCBI WGS metagenome assembly JAEEGL01 (sample SAMN16246548, study PRJNA631951) | gut metagenome | biome: gut microbiome; feature: rumen; material: fiber-attached | host: Bos | place: Iran: Karaj | collected 2018-10
GAGGGCGACGTCGCGTACGTGCTGCGCGAGGCGGTCGCGCAGGCGGAGGCTGGCGCGCACATCCTGGACGTCAACACGGGCGTGCCGGGGCTTGACGAGCCGGCCGTGCTCGACGCCACGATCCAGGCGGTCCAGAGCGTCACCGACCTGCCGCTGCAGATCGACACATCCGACGCCAGGGCCCTTGAGCGGGCGCTCAGGCACTACAACGGCAAGGCGCTGGTCAACTCCGTGAACGGCAAGGAGGAGTCGATGCGCACGGTTCTGCCGCTCGTCGCGAAGTACGGCGGCGCGGTCGTGGCGCTGACGCTCGACGAGACGGGCATTCCGCCGACGGCCGAGGGGCGCCTCGCCATCGCGAGGAAGATACTCGCGGCGGGCGCGGAGCACGGTCTTGGGCCGTCCGACTTCATAATAGACGTCCTCTGCCTCGCCGTGAGCGCCGACGCCCAGAGCGCGAACGTCATCCTCGAATCCATGCGCCGCGTCAGGGAAGAGCTCGGCTGCCGCACGTGCCTCGGCGTCTCCAACATCTCGTTCGGGCTTCCGGCGCGTCCGCTGCTGAACGCCGCGTTCTACACGATGGCGCTCGCGAACGGGCTCTCGGCGGGCATCGTCAATCCGCTCGCCACGGACATGATGACTGCCTACAGGGCGTTCCGCGCGCTCACGGCCAGAGACCCCGCCTGCGGCGGATGGATCGCCGGCTTCAGGGACTGGACGGCGTCCGCGCCTGGGCAGCCGGCGTCTCGTCCGCAGGGGGCGTCGGCCCCGGACGGAGCGGCGTCGGCCCCTTCGGGCGCAGAGTCTCCTCTTTCCGCGGCGATACGGCGCGGACTCAAGGCGGATGCAGCCGCTGCCGCCGGGGACGCCCTGGCGGGGGGCGCCGCGCCGCTTGACGTGATCTCCGGCGGCATCGTTCCGGCGCTCGAGGTGGTGGGCAGGGGCTTCGAGGATGGCACCGTGTTCCTGCCGCAGCTTCTGATGGCGGCGGAGGCGGCGGGGGCGGCGTTCGATGTGGTGCGGGCTTATCTGCCCGCGAGCGAGTCCGGCGAGGTGCGAGGCCCGATAGTCATCGCCACCGTCAAGGGCGACATCCACGACATCGGCAAGAACATCTGCCGCGCGCTTCTCGAGAACTACGGCTTCAAGGTGATAGACCTTGGGCGCGACGTGCCGCCGGAGAGGGTCGTCGAGGCGGCGAAGCGGGCGAACGCGAGGCTGGTGGGGCTTTCCGCGCTGATGACGACGACGGTGTGCTTCATGGAGGAGACGGTCCGGATGGTCCACGAGGCCCTGCCCGGATGCAAGGTGACGGTGGGCGGCGCGGTGCTTACGGCGGACTACGCGGCGAAGATCGGCGCCGACCACTACGCCAAGGACGCCATGGGGCTGGTGCGCTACGCGGAACGTCTTTTCGCGTGACCGTCGGCGGGTCCTCCCATTCCCATTGCCATTGCCATTGACATAGATATCCCGATTTTGGTATAATTGCGCAACAAAAGCCTTACTATGTCCTTGAGATGTGGTGAAGGCCGAAAGAAAATGAACCAGGTGAAATCCATACTGAAAGTGTCGGAGCAAGGCGTGTCAAGGCCGTATCTCTGCAGGGACGAAGAGGACAGAGTCCGGTGGTGCAAAGGAAGCCACACCGGATTCCGCTCCGTCATCTCCGAATGGATTTGCGCCTGCATGGCCAGGCGGCTCGGGCTGCCCATTCCTGATTTTGCGATTCTCAGCCTTGACGTCGCCATGTTCCGCCAATGGCGCGGCTATCAGTCCAATCCCGTTCCTGAAATCGTGACGGACTTCAATTCCCATGTGTTCGCTTCTCTTGACGCCGAGGGATGCAAGGATGTCGTCAAGCCACAGTTCGATCTCCGGCACATCGACAAGACGTTGCTCGCCAGGATATACCTGTTCGATCGCCTGATCCACAATACAGACCGAACCGACTTCAACAGCAACCTCCTTGTCAACGGATGCGTTTACATCATACTGAAGGAGGGGTGCGATGCCGGAGCGGTATAATTGCGCGGTCGTGACAGTCTGTCTGCGTCCATCCCCCGTCTCTCCTGAGACGGCCTGCTTCAGCGTCATTGTGAAATGCGACGGCGCGGGCTTTTTCAGCTACAAGCTCGCGCAGGGCGACGAGCGTGTTATAGAGAGGATTGCCGGCTTTTTCCCGAGGTATGGGCGCGACAACCTGATGCGGGCGATGGAATGGGCGGCGCATGACATAGAGTTTGCAATTGAAGATGAACGGGACGGCCGTGCGGCGTTCCGGAATCTGATCCGCCCGAGGGAAAACATGATTCGCTATGGTTCGCCATCCGTTGTCGCGACGGACAATCCCGCGTCCGAGCTGGAGCGTCAATACGAGAAACTGGTGACCTTGCCGTGCATCCCGCACGAAACAGCAACTTCAAACCGTGAACTGAAATGAAAGGAACAAGTCCATAGACAGTCAGTAACCAAAGGCGGAGAGAAATCCGCCGACAGCAATTTGCAAGCTGCAAAGCAGTCGTCTTAGGAGACCTGAGAAATTTTCGCGAGCGATACTTGGCAGAGAAGCGTGTTATGCGCTTCATCTCTCCTTATTCTCGCAAGGCAATTTCAGGGCCTCCTAAGAAACACGCAAGAGAGGTTTTTTAATGCCCTCGATGTGTATTTGACCGCGAGCGGCGGAACGGATCGAGAGCATGAAGAAAACAGAAAAAACGATGATAAAATCTTCGCCGCCGACAGATGGTGGCGAAATGGAAGATCGCAAACTCGTATTGGCCTTGATGTCCGACGACGAGTCCGCATGGAGTTATGTGGTGACGGAGCTCATGATGCCACTTGTGCGCGCAAACGTCAAGGGTATCGCAGCGATGTTGAACAGATACTCTATTCCTATAGATGCTCTTGCGGGCAAGGTGTTCCTTGATTTACGGAAAAACGATTTTATCGCACTTCGGAATTTCCGGTATGAATGTCGGTTTAGCTCATTTTTCTATTGGCGGCTTTACTATGCAGCACAGGGGCTGATAAGGGAAAATGGCAAAGAAATTTTGCTTCCGCCGTCAGATGGCGGGGATGAAGGCCCTCTAATGGAACCAGAAGATCCAACTGATTATTCTAAACAAAACGAAGTAAGAGATGAAATCGAATCAACAAATCGTTTGCTGGCCAGATTGTGGAAGCAGAATCCGACATACGCGCTTGTATTGTTGCTTCGCATTGATCTGGGCCTGTCAAGCAAAGTTGTCGGTGCGTTTCTTGGAAAGACGATAAACAATGTCGATCAAATCAACATCAGGGCGCAAAAGACAATGCGCAAGTTCCGTGACGAAGGCAACACGTGATATGTGCCCGTCGGCGGAAACGATACTCGCCGCTGTCGAACATCCCGAGGCGGGAAGTTCGAATGTCGCCGAATCGGTGTTTCGGCATCTTCTGCATTGCCGAGAATGCAGAGAGGTCTTGACTTTTGTCTGCGCCGCGGTGGCTTTTGAACGAGATCGGAAGAGACAACAGGCGTTGTGGCGTCAATTCCAGGCCAAGATGTCTAATGGCCTAGTGTCCGGAAATGGCGGTTCGGACGAAGAATATTTTGACGCGATTGCGGCAGAGGTCCCTGCGGCCTTGATTCTTCAATCGGCGGTTGAGAACAACGACATTCACTTCTGGAAAGCGACAATTACATTCCCAGAAGTCGATCAAACTGATGCGCCTCTGACGATTATGGTTGATGATGTGAAAAAAATGCCGATACATAACGGTACTTTTGTCTTGTTCGACATTGAAATACCGATCGTTGATGGGATTGGAAAATTGACGCGTACCCAACTTGCAGAATGTCATCATAAGGGCGGAGCCGCTTTTAGATGGCAAGACGGAAGCGAGATCTCTGGCGCACCGGTTTTGAATGCATGACGTCAAGGCAGGAGAATGGAATATGACAAAGAACGATGCGTGGAATCTTTTGGGACTTCAGGATGACAAGAACACGCAGTTCGTCCTCGAGCAGTTGATTCAGATAGGCCTGAAGATTGTAAGTGCGAGTCAGGGATCGCTGCTGGTTGTTGAGCCAGACAAGAAGAACCTTCGCTTTGCCATGGTTACATCAAAATTGGGACTGGCAAACTTCCAGCGCCTGTTCTCGCAGCTAGTTGGCAAGGCGGTGCCCATTGGTGAAGGCATTACTGGCATGGCGGCCTTGACGCATGACGTTCAGACTTCGACACGCGCTTCTGGCGGCGAGAAGTTCTACCATGTCAAGGGCGATGGTTCGCCGAATGCCGTGCTTGCGGCACCTATGCTCATCGGCGAGCACCTCGTCGGGGTCATTACTGCGGTGCGGTTTGATCGAGGCAAGCCGTTTACAACAGAAGAATGCAGGACATACGGCATGTTCGCCAACATAGCGGCTGTCGTCGTCGATCAGCAGCAACGATTGGCGACATTGGCACATGCTCCAATGTCTGCTGCAATGGGCAGCAATGAGCGCAAGGAATGTGACCTCGTGCGTGACGTGCTGTCATTTGTCCGTGCGAAACCGGATAAGCTAGATGCCGTACATGAGATTTTCAAAGCCGTGTCAAAGCTTTGAGGAAAACGGAAACCGAAAGGAGAAATCAGGTGATTAAAACTGTCAAATCGACAATCGGGCTTGTCGCAGCGTGCATCACGGCGGCGGCGATTGCGGACGGCGGCAATGTCGTCTCGTTCGAGAAGAAGGTAGAGGCAAAAGACCCCGCAGCGGCATCGGCTGGCACTTATGTGGCTTCTTCTGCGGCTGAAAGGCTGGAGGATGCATGCTATGTGGCGGCGCTTGATGCAAAGATCGGCAAATACCTGCAGACGGCCAATGCGCGCATGCGCAGCGGGGAAGCTCTTGCGGCGGACAAGTCAACCACGCTGAGGGGCATGTCAGCCGGAGGAACGTTCACTGCAAATAAGATGGAAAAGGTTGAGCCGCTGCGAATGCCTTCAGTCAACGAGAATGAAATCGTCTTTTCAAAGCAACTTGATGTCCGCAGCGGTGACAGTGGCTTCAACCGCGTTGCAAGGGAGGATCCGTCCATGACGGCCAATATGATCGAACTGGCTTTCACCAAGGCTCCCGACGCGCTCTCGAAATGAATTTCCCTCAACAACACGAAAAAAGGAAGAAAAAAATGAACCTTCATAGCATCAAGAAGATTGCCGGAATGGCGATATGCGCCCTGTGCGCGACATCTTTCGCTCAACTTGGAGAAATCAGCACGGATGAGCCGGCGTCGTCTCCAAAGGCAGATGTCCGAGTGCGGAGGGCGCTTGAAAGTGCTGGAGTCAAGTACACCATAGACAAAGACGGGGACTATAAAGTGACTTGGACGCTTGAAGAGGGGCGGACTCATGTGGTATTCGTCAACTCCAACACGACTCGGCTGGGGACGATGGAACTTCGCAAAGTCTGGGCGGTTTCCTTCGTTGCAGACGAGGTGTCTGCGAACAACATGCGCGCGCTTCTCGAGCTGAATGCGAAATACAAGGTTGGAAACTGGAGCTTGGCGAAACAGAACGGCGGGTATATCGCTACGTTTAACGTCACGGTAGCTGCCAATTGCGCTGCTCAGGCGTTGCGCACGTTCACACAGGTGGTCGCATCCACTGCGGATGAAATCGAGAATACAGTGACTAGGGCCGACAGGTTCTAATTCGGCATTGGAATGAACATGAGCAATCCTGAAGAGAATAAGGATGGTGAACCACTCGAGATCCGAGTGGTTCGCCGTGGAAACATTGTCCAGTCCGGCGGGGAAAAAAGCTACGGCTTCATTTTGCTGCTTTTAGTCGTAGTTGGAATCTTCGTGTACGTGAAGTGGTTCAAGAAGTCTGGGGATGGCACGAAAGCGGACGGCAGGCAGCCATCCGCCGAGATTGTTCCCGGTAAACCATCTTCCGCCCCGGCTCGGCCAGAGCAGCATGACATTCCGATTCCAAGCGAAACAGGAGGGAAGTGAGATGGAAGCCGATAACCAGGCTTGCGCCTTCCCGGACATTGGCGGGAAAAGGCATGCCATAGAATGCCTTTTGCGGGTGGGGTTGAATCTGCTGCAGGCAAGCCAAGGCGCGTATTTGTCGGCGGACTTCTCTGGCAAGGCGCTTCGCTTTGATGTCGTTGCGGTAAAGGACGGGATGTCAAGTCTGCTTTCTGTCCTTTCTAGACGGCTGCAGGGCAAGGTCGTTCCATTCGGACAGGGAGTGACCGGCAGGGCGGCGGAGGAGAGACGCGGCCTGTATGCATCACGTCTGGAAAGCTCGGACATGGCGCAGGTGCATGGCGATGGAGTCCCCAACGCCGTGCTGGCAGTTCCGGTGGTCAAGAATGGTTCGACGGTCGGTGTTCTGACGGCCGTTTGCTTTGACCAGGAAAAGACGTTCAATGAGACAGCGCTTGCCAACTACGCATTGCTGGCAGAGGGCATTGCGGAAATCGTATAACATCAAAGAGGAACAGCAATGAGATTCGCATGCCCATGGTGCAAGTCGGAGCTTGAAATGTCCGATCTGTTTTTGGGGCGGGAAATTGATTGCCCTGTCTGCAAGGCGAAATTCGTCTGCAAAAAGAAGGATTCTTCTAATGGCGGACTTATGGATGCTCTGACGTCCGTAGTGGGAGTCGAGCGCCTGAAGGGGTTCAGTTGGCGAGATTTTGTCTCCGAGATATTCAAGCGGCATTCCGATGCGGAGGTAGAGAAGTACTTCATGGTCGGCACCGAGACCACGACGCCCGACATATTTGGAGTGAAGCTGTCATGGCCGAAGCCGTGGGTCTTTGTCAGGTTGCTTGTCGCCGCAGTCGGACTCTACTACGGCTTGGCCTGGCTTTGGGACTATTGGTGCCAGAAAGGTGCGTATGATGTCCTTTCCATCCCGAACATTCTGGTTATTGGCTCGTTTGCCGTTCCGCTTGCATCGGCGGTGCTGTTCTTCGAGATGAACATCAGAAAGAACGTGTCGCTGTATCAGGTCATAAAATTGATATTCATCGGCGGAGTGCTGTCGCTTGTTCTGACGGACTTCCTCAACCTGTTGAGGCCGTTGCTGATCTCCACATTTGGGGTACCAAAGGAATGGCATGCGGCTATAGCCGGCCCCATCGAGGAAACCGCCAAGCTTCTGGCTGTTGTGCTGCTTGTCAGAAATGTGAAATACCGGTATACGCTGAACGGATTGCTGTTTGGGGCCGCTGTCGGCGTTGGATTCGCCATGTTTGAATCGGCGGGATATGCCATGAGGGCGTTTCTCAATGACTTTGCGGTAAATCTTGGCAATGGTACGCTTCAGCTGGCAAGAGAATCTCGACTCACCGACGAGTTGTTCCACAAGGGGGTGCTCCTGCAAAGCATGAAGCCTGCAATGTCCACGATGAACAGGGTCATATTTATGAGAGGCGTCCTCGCTCCGATTGCCCATGTGGCGTATTCCGCCATCGCGCTGGGCGCATTGTGGCGGGTCAAGGGCGGCGAGCCATTTGCCCTGTCCATGTTTGGGAAGATGCGTTTTCTGAGTCTGTTTGCATGCGCTGTCGCGCTGCATGTGTTCTGGAACAGCCCTCTTCTCGCAGTGAAAGAAGGATTCCCGCACATGAAAATCGCCATTGTGGCGGTGGTTTCATGGACGATTATCCTGTCGCTTGTCCAAGAGGGGATCAAGCAGATACAGAAGGAACAGGAATACATTGTAGGCTGTGGACAGTGACGGGAAGGCCATGCTGCTTTTCTCTGACATATTTACGATTCCGCTTTGCCGACTTGCGGAAAAGAACCCAAGACCGGTAAAAGTTGCCGTTATTGATACGGGGATAGATGCGCGGCACGAGGCGCTTGCGGGACGGGTTGTGCGATCTGTTGGCTATAGGCGCGAGAACGGAGAGACCATTGCCGTCGCGTTGAACCGCAGGGCGAACAACGATCCTTCTGGGCATGGCACAGGCGCGGCGGCGATTATCGCTGTGCTCGCACCGAACGCCCGTTTGATGGACTATCGCGTATTGGATGCCGACAACGGCGGATATGGCAGTACTGTTTTGCAGGGATTGCGAGACGCCATCGACTCGGACGCGGAAATCATCAACGTCAGCGTCGCGTTTACCAAAGACCGCTATTGGGACGAAACTGTAAAGTTGCTTGAGGAGGCGTATCGGCGCAACAAGATCGTCGTCGCCGCAAAGCGCAACATCCCTCGTCCCGGAGACCTTGGCCTTCCGGCGGAACTGTCGAACGCCATTAGCGTTGACATGGGCGACTATCCAGATTCTTTTACGCTGCGATATTTGCGCAATTCCGCAATTGAGTTCTCGGCTCATGGTGCATCTGTGCTGACAGCTCGGACTGGAGGCGGCTATACGCGCTTGACCGGCACAAGCTTCGCAACGCCAACGGTGGCTGCATTTTGTGCATTGCTGCGAGGACTCAATCCTAGCCTTAAGCTGTTCGAGATCAAGACACTGCTTAAACATTATGCAGAGGCACGGGATGGACGCGCTTCGTCCCGGACAGGCATCCCCAACCCACTTGAAATCGCGCCTCTCAATTCTGATTCCCGCTACCAGCAGGTTGAATATGTCTGCAAGTCATGTGGACACAAGGTTTTTGTATCCGATGCATTTTCGACCGTGAAATGCCCCAGGTGTGGTGTGGTCGGGAAGCGTACTGTTCTGCTTGACCCGCGCTTGTACTTCAATATCGTCGAGGAAATCAAGGAGACGGTACCTGCGAAGTACTGCTTCCACGACTGGCGGCATACACGAGAAGTCGTGGAGGCGGTATATAGGATCATCCCCCATTGTCCGCAGCTGACCGTGAGGCAGAAACGTTGTTTGCTTTTCGCTGCCCTGACGCACGACATGGGCTTCACTGTGACTGCGAATGGGCATGAGACGGAAAGCGCGCGAATCGCAGGAGTGATCGGAAGAGGGGTTGGATATTCTGCAAAAGATGTCGTCATGATTCAGTCATTGATCATGGCGACGGTCATCACCTACAGACCTAGAACACTTTGCGAGAAGATCATACGCGATGCCGACCTGTTCCATTTGGGTACGAACCGTCGAAAGGAACGTTCACGGCTTCTACGCAAGGAGCTTGCCAACTGTGGGCATACGTTTTCCGACGCCGAGTGGCGTCGTCGCGAGATTGTGTTTGTGGCAAATCATCACTTCAATCTCACGTGGCTTGAGCAAGGTCGCACTAGGGAAACGGGGGCATAAGGATGCCTGCAGATACGACGACAGGATCCAGCTTTAAAGACTGCCTTGGGAAACTGGTCAGACTGGGGTTGGCCGCCATCAGGGCAAGTCAGGGGGCGGTTCTGTTGAATACGAACGATGGTAGGGCGTTGCGTTTCGCGTTAGTTGTTTCACGCAGCGGACTGGAACGGCACAGGCAAAGGTTTGAATGTCTGGTTGGGAAGGAAGTTCCTGTCGGGAAAGGTGTCACTGGTCTGGCCGCTTTGGAACGAAAGCCGCATTGTGCATTTGGCGGAGAATCGAAGGACGGATTCTTCCGTGTGCAAGGCGACGGAGCTCCATCTGCAATAATGGCGGTGCCTATGCTTTATGGTGAGACGCTCATCGGCGTAATGACAGCCATCAGCTTTGATCGCGACAGAGCGTTTCCGCCGGAATCTCTTGATACATATTGCGGGTATGCAGAAGTTGTGGCAGGTCTAGTCCACTGCACAGAGGGAATGTTGGAACATGAGTGTTTTTAGGAGGGAGTCCGGCAATTCAGTTAGATGTAATTCGACTGAAGCCTTGTTTATGGTTGGTACACCGACGACGACGCCGGATTTGTTTGACATCGAGGCTGTTTGCCCACGTCCATGGCGGTTTCTGGTTGCACTGGCATTTTCGTTGACTCTTTATGGCTTGTTTTATGCGGGGTGGCATTTGTTCCACAATCTGAACATGGTGCCGGGGATGATATTCACAGGGTCGTTTGCCGTTCCAGTTTCGTCTCTCGTGTTGTTCTTTGAACTCAACATTAGACGGAATGTTTCTCTTTACAGAATCGTGACGCTTGTTTTAGGCGGTGGAGTGCTTTCGTTGCTGCTGGTGCTGGGTATCTTGAATTTGGATGAAAAGGTATTTGCGGCCTTGAGTATTCCCTACGACTGGCAAGACAGTGTGCGCGCACCAGTTGAAGAGATTGCGAAGTTGATCGTTGCCGTTCTGATGACTCACAGGGTAGTTTACAGATTTCGCCTGAATGGTCTATTGATTGGTGCGGCGGTTGGTGTCGGATTTTCCGCATTTGAATCGGCAGGCTATGCTTTAACAGGATGCCTTTCCACCGTTGCGACAGGCGGACGGACGCTTGCGGTCTTACACGATGCGGTGTCGGGCGCGGAGAGTAGCCTTGTTGTGCGGGGGATTTTGTCGCCATTGAGTCATATTGCGTGGACTGCACTTTCATGCTCTGGTTTGTGGTGGGCTAGGAAAGGTGGAAAATTGGAAATTAGAACATTCGTCAATTGGCGGTTTATACTTGTGATTGTAGGCGTCGCCTTGTTGCATGGCATGTGGAATTCGCCGCTGGAACTCCCATTTTACGGAAAGTATCTTCTTTTGGGCGTGGTTGCCTGGCTTGCGATTGGCCTTGTCGTCAAGGCGGGTGTCCGCGAGATTCAGAACGAGCAAGAAACAAGTTTAGGAAAAATCTAATGCGTGTTGTCAGTTCTTTCTTGGGATAACCTCTAATTCCGTGTAAGCCGCAAGTGCGGAACATCAAACAAGGAAGCGAAAATGAAAGCAAAAACAATGCGAAATCGGTTTCGGATCGTGGCAGCGACTTCGTTTTGTGCCATTGGCACCGTGATTGCCGCCGGAACAGATTCTAACGAACAGGGCGGCGACAAGTTCGCTCGTCTAAACAACGATGCGGTTAGAACTGTTGAGGTCGTAGCGCAGCTGTCGGATGACGCAGTTGCGAAACTTGGAAAGAAGGACGGTAGTTCGAATACAACGTTGAAGGGTTCAATTCGGGCGAATGGATTCCTTTCAGCAGGTAAAAAGGAGGTTCGTAATCAAGCAAGTCCTGATGAGATTGCGAAAATTGACGCCATAAAGTCTCGTAAAGGACTTCATGCATCTGTCAAGGGACTGGAGTTTGCGCCTAAAGGAAGCATTAAACGCACCCACATGAGGATAGATGATGCCGACACCAAGAATGGTGTTTCTCGCATTCAAGAGATTCCCAAGAATTTTGTCAAGACGAAGGAACAGTTCTAGACAACCAACAACCAACCCCAAACCAAAAACAACCAACAAGAAGGAACAAAAAAAATGAAGAAGATCAAGCTCATTGCAATTGCGGCTCTGACAATGCTCATGGCGCATACATCCTTTGCGGGTGTACAGGACTTCACATTGGTAAATGCGACGGAACACAATATCCGGAGTGTCTATATCAGCCCATCAGGTCATTCCTCCTGGGAGGAAGATCTTTTGAGTGGATATCTCAATTCTGGTGATTGGACGAAATTCACCTTCAATGGATATTCAGATGATCTTTGGGACATCAAGATTGTGTATCGTGACAGCAAGCCAGATGCTATTTACACAAGGATTCAACTCAAAAAGATATACAAGGGCGTGTTGCGTGACAATGCACAAGGTGGCACAACCGTAACATGGCATTACCTATAAGTTCCAGCAATGTAACTGGGATCCGCAATACATAAACCATGAGGGATGGGTGACCATCCCTCTTTTTTCGGCAATTTTGCCTAAACCGTTATTTTTGTGAACTTTGCGTTAGGCGAGTCCAAGGACTGCAAATGGTGCGTCGATCCATAGCGAGAGTTGATAGGAAGTGACCGTGTCTGTGTCGCGAGATATCCTGCGGACGATTTTCTCCGGCTCGTTTTCCAGCAGACAGTCATTTTGGGTAAAGAGCACCTTTTTCATTAGTTCAATTATCCGTTCAGAATCATGCATGGCGGACAACTTTCCACGCATAATCGTCGAAAGGGCGCGGGCAATGCATATTCCAATTTCTACAAGGAGAAAAAGACCAAGGAACAGTAAGATTCGCGAAGAGCTCTCGCCCTTACATTGTTGTAGGCTCGATGAACGACCTCGTAATTGGCATGAATAGGCCGACTATCCTGCAGACAATCAGTAGATCCAGATGTTTTTTCACTTGTTGTTTTCCTTGGCATTGCGATGAAGGAGATAGACGGCAAGCGGACCGGCGTTCTTGGGGAGCTCGCGCGTGCCCACGTAGTCGCAGAAAAGGCTTGTGTTGTGCTCGAGAGCGAGCAGCGCGGCGTATGCGCCGCTGACGAACACCTGTCCCTCGAAGGTGATTGGCTCGATGCGCGCGGCCTTGGACGTGTTGCGCCCGATGTAGTTGAACGCCCGGATGATGGGGTCAGGCACCTTCGTCACGACTCCGGCATGGAGCGCGATGCGAATCTTGAGGTCGGCAGAGAGGCCGTCGCCGATCCAGTCGTGCTGCGCCATCCAGTCGCGTAGGTCAAGAGCAAGATTGCCGGCCTTCGTCAAGTCATCCATGACGACATGCAGCGCGTCTCCCCAGGTGTTCTGAAGGATGATTGAATCTGCATAGCGTGAAAGCACGTTGTCCTGCACTCCTGCATGGAAGTGCCGGCAGAAAGCGAGACAATCCCTTTCCGACATCTTGCTGAAGCCCTTGACGTCGGAAAACAGCAGTGCCTTCACGGTTCGTGTGAGTTCCTTCATTGCCGCACCTCTGGCGTGACGATTTCGACCGGCAGTTTTTGCTCACGCCACAGCCTGACTGCAGAGTCGGTTCCGCCTATGAGACCACTTTCCTTGCCGTCCCACACGCAGACGCCGGATAGAGGGAATCCCAGTTCGCGTGCCTTCAAAGTGGCAAGCCCCAGGAGGTAGCGGTTCGCGAAGTCATAGACGATCGCATCGTTTTCGCCTGTCTCGTCACATTCCGGCGCGAGAAGACGGGTCTTTGGATTGTCGCGGATTGTCCTAAATCGAACTTCCCAATCTCCCGACGCAAAGGCCACGCAGTTGCGGATGGTTGTCTTAAGAGGCAAGGGCGGAACGACGATACATTCTCCTCCTGCGGACAGCACCTCCTCCAGAAAAAGTATGTCTCCGCCGCAGGCGCACGACGCAAAGGCGATTTTTATCTTGCGCTTCGCGACGATTTTCCGTAACGACCGACGGACCATGCCTTCTGCGGAAGCGGGGAAACGCGGTGCTGGGCGGTCAGGTCCGTCAATCATGTGTCCTGAAAACACGGCGATTCCGGGCAGGGAAAGTCCCGCCCATACGCGCTCGGCATCTTGCCCGATTTCTGAAACGAGCATGCGCAGCTGGCGCAATGTCGATGACAGGCTTCCGAAGTGCCCTGCCTCGGTTGCCGCCGTCATGGCTTTTTCATAGAAGTCGGTCGCCGCTTTATAGTGACCCAAGAGCAGATGGCATTCGCCCAAGGTCGCATCAAGCCAGAAATCCTTGTTCTTTTCACCCTTGCAGCGAGGCAGAACCGCATCGCGGACAAGACGGCGGGCTTTGTCTCGGTCTCCCGCCATGAACCGGCATGAAGCGGCATTGATGCCGTTGTACCATACGCCCTTTCGGGAAAATATGTCTTCGCTTTCGTGGGCGGCCTTGGCAAACAGGTCTCGCTTTTCGGCGGGGTTTGAGGCGGCTATCGCCATGTCCTTGAAGAGACGGCTTTTCAGCCCGGCGATCTCAGAATCGTCGGAGACTGGCAGCCGGGCGGCAAGTTCCAGGGCGCGCTTCAATGATCCGGAACGTGCCAGCGCGAGAGCCATTATTCTTGTCTTTTCCGGGAGCGGAGATTCGCCATTGTCCGGAATTCTCTCTGCGAGATCGTATGCGCGGAAGTTTTCGCCTTCCGACAGAGCGGCTTTTGCGGCGGAGAGAATGTCCGCTGTCTTGTCTGCGTTCTGCATGATGGGCGATGTCAGAATTCGATGCCGAGCGAGGCGTCTGCGATTTCGGACGTCAAGAAGGCCTCGCCGCGCTTCAATTTGAATGTCGTCGGCCTACGGCGGGGCGTGGTTCGTCGCCATGCAAGGACGGCTTCGAGATGCCCCCGTCCCCCGTCATCGGAATTGTAGAGGATTGTTTTTCCGTCAATCGCGACTATGCGGTCTCCGTTGCGCCAGCCCGCCTTTGCCGCAGCTGTGTCAGGATAGACCTTTCGGATTCTGACGCCTTTGTTGAATTTTGCGTCGAGTTCCTTTTTTACCGGTTCGAGTTCTCCGAGTGCGGTTCCGTTCTCGTTGAGGACGACCAGTGTCGGCCAGAGGATTTCCTCCATGTCGGCAAGATCCATGTCGGCAAGTTTTTTGTGCTGTTCCCGGTAGTGCGAAAGTGCGGCGGCGGAGTCTTTGGATATGAGTTTGAATGCCACGTCGAGAATGGGTATGCAGAACTTAACAAATCCTTCATCTCCATCGTAGCGCGACAGGGACGTTGCTGCCTTTCGGGCCGTTTCTGCCTTTGCGACGTCTTTGTTCTCTATGGCCAACGCGAAAAGGACAAACTGCATCTGGCATCCGAGTTTTCCGCCGATGCTTGCCGGGTGCGCGTTTTTCGAGGCTGAAGCCACACTTTCGACGAATCGCTCATAGTGGCACATCCCTCCGGGAATTACTCGCGCCCAGCCATCAAGGTGGTTTGAAATCTTGCCTATGCCCAATACGTCCGAGAAGCCGATTTCCCGGTGTTCAAGGGCGTTCTTGACGCCATTGTCTATTGCCGCAAGATACTGCCCGAATCCATCTGGCGTATTCGCCGCCTCAGCGGTTATGCGTTCCATAAGCGAGGCGGCCTCGGAAAAGCCGTTATGCTCTAACATCTTGCGGCTAATGGCGGAGACGTCGGAGTCAGAGATTTCTGCACTTATGGGCGTGATTCCACATAAGGCGAAAATCGTAAAAAGAGCGATGTCAATGCGAGACGACTTCATTCTGGATTTCCTTTCATTCCAATTATCCTTTGAAGGATTAGAGCGATTGCATTGAAAAAATCTGACAGATGGCTGTCAGATTTTTTGTTGAAGATGCTCAAACGCAAAAAACTGTCAGGAGATTGTTATGGCGAAAGAAAAAAAAGTGGGAAAGGGCGAAAATCTGCCGTCGGATGCGGAGAAACGTTATTTTGCGTTCATAAGCTACACGCGTAGTGATCTGGCCGCCGCGCAGTTTGTGCAGCGGGCGCTTGAGCATTTCCGTTATCCACGCGACTCTATCCGCAAAGAGTATCATCCAGATGACAGAGAATATGTACGTGAGATTTTTCTCGACAAGACGGGGCTGTCGGGGCGAGGTCCGCAGTTTGAGCGGCGGCTGGAAGCGGCGTTGGCCTGTTCGCGATATCTGATAGTAATCTGCTCTCGCCGTGCAGCGCAGAAGAAATCCGCCCCGCGAGAACGGCACTATGTCGAGTGGGAGGTTAAGACATTCCTGAAGTATCATGGAAACGATTCGAGCAGGATCATTCCGATGATTCTTGACGGCGAGCCGAACCAAAAGGACGACAGCTGCCTGCCGGAACCATTGCGAACCGATGAAATCACATCGCGGAACTTGCCGGACATGCGCCCGCAAATGCGGGGGACGGGAAGACTGGGGAGTAGGCGAAGCAACTGGCAATCCGCCATCGTCACGCTTCTGTCGTATGTGTTCAACGTGGAACGCAGCATTATCTTCGACCGTTTTGCGGCGGAACGCGCAAAGACCCGCGCAAGAATCGCAGTCGGAGTGATGTCCGGTGTGTTGCTTGCCGCCGTTTTGGCGGCCTGGGGGATTGTCGAGCAGCGTCGTGCGGCAGACCAGAAAGCCGAACGGCATCTTGTCGAGGCCATTGGCCTTATGGAGCGAGGAGCGCATGAGCTGTTCCCAGAAACGGGACTTGCCCTGGCGCACTTGAGCCGTGCGAACCGGCTTCCGCTTGCGAATGAATATCTGCTGAACCAGCTGATGCAGCGTTCGTGGATTGTGCCTGTGCGCAAACGGCCTGCCACGGACAAGGACATGCAGACATTCATGGCGAAAAACACGATGGAGCGGATTGCCGCACCAAAGGAATTCCCCCTTGTGTATCGCCTTGGGAACGGGGAGTTGACTGCATATCATCGCGTGATTGCAGCAGAGGACGGAACCGGTCAAGAAGCTTGGCGAGTGGGGGAGAAGAGCGCTGACGGATTCTGGGGGATGTCTGGGACGGTTTCGCCGTCAGGACGCTCGCTGATCGTGCTTCGTCTCCCGAGAAACGGACATCCTCAATATGAGATCGTCTCGTTCAATCCGTTCACCGGGCAGAGAATGTGGGGGCGCGACGTCTCGCATCCAGTGCGTTTCTGCGGATTCAGCGGAGACGGGAACAGGGTGGCCGTGCTGTCCCCGTTGGGAGCGGTCAGAATCCTCAATGCCTTGACTGGCGAACCGGAGTTCGAGCCGTTTGACGCCGGTTCTGACGTCCTCGACGCATCGTTTGCAAACGACGACAACGGACTTGTCCTCGTCGGAAAGAAGAATGTGCTTGAATGCAACCTCGTCAAGAACATGGTCGAGTTTCCGTTCAGGCCGACCGGCTACCCCATCGTCGCCCATTCGCTTTCCGCCGACGGTAAGACGGTTACGCTTGAAATGAACACGGGAGGCACGTTCGGATTCGCGGACACATACGACTTGCGTACTTTTAAGCGACTTCGGCGCGTCGACCTGACGAATGTTGTTGCGAAGGCGTCGGCCAACGCGAAGTCAGAGGAAGCGACAAGCGGCGATGGAAGATTCCGCGCCAAAGTAGCGGAAAGCGGGATGAGGAATGCGGTTCGGCTGTCCGACACGTTTCCACGGGGCAAGTCAAGAAGCAGATTGCTTCAATTTCCATCCGAGGTGAAAAACATATCCTTTATGCAATTTGGGGAGAAGGAGTGTCTGCTGGTTCTCGGTGGTGCCGTGCTGTCGGCGACCATTAATGATGCGGCTTTTTACGCAATGGTGGACACTGAGACAGGTCGACTTGTCCGTTTGCGTCAGGGCTTGTCGGGTCAACTTGACATGTCATTCCGGCTTGAAGAGGATTTGCTCTTGCTCGCCGGTCAGAGCAACACTGAATTCCTATTGACGTTTCTGCCGGCTCTGGATGAACATGTAGGTCAGGGCGCGGGGGCGGTCTGTCGTTTGCTGGGCGGGCTGGAGCTTGATGACGCAGACATGCCGATAGCGAGAATTGCGACGCTCGATGAAGTGACGGCGCAGGGGGTGTTTGAACGGTTCTGCGATTTCTGTCGACAAGACGCTGCAAGCCGGACAATATCATTTGTTTCCGACGCGCCGTTCCAGCGTTTCCTGGAGATGGGTGAGGGAGATCGGAAATGGTGCGAGACCGTTCTGTCAGTTGTCCCCGGCCATCCAGCGGCATGGGCTGACGGGTGGATTGGCGATCTGCGGAGCATCTACTGCGCGAACTACGCATACGCGCACAAGAATCTGACGCCGCATCGCGTCGACATGGCGCTCGCGGGAATGGGGGCCGCAGAGTGGCGCGATGCGCTTGCAGACGATCCCCAAGTGCGCTACTACGCCGACATGATCACCAAGTACATGCTCAAGCGACACCCTTCAAACGCGCAGGTGAAAGAGATTCGTACAAGTTATGAGAACATTTTTGACGACGGCGAGAGTCCCAAAGAGAAGTAAGCATGGTCAATTAGCAGAAATGCAGCATGTTAGGCTACACAATTAACTTCAATCCAAAGGATGACCCATGAAGGAATCCCCAAAATACGACGTGTTTATCTCTTATCGACGCGAAGGTGCCGATGAAACGGCGCGCGTATACTACGAACGGTTAACGCAAGATGGCTATCGTGTCGCATTTGATCTGGAGTCCATGCGGTCTGGCGATTTCCCGCCCCAGTTGTTTGGAATAATCCGCAGCTGCAAAGATTTCATACTGGTTCTTTCGCCAAATGCGCTTGAGCGATGTTCGCGAGAGGACGATTGGGTACGCAGAGAAACTGCTTGTGCCATAGAGTCCGGCAAGAATATTGTTCCTGTTGCGCTTCGTGGCTTCACTTTTCCTCCGAAGGATTCGTTACCGGAAGACATTCGTCAGATCTGTGAGAAGCAGGGTGTGGTTGCCTCGGCAGAGCACTTTGATAGTACGATAAAGAAATTGGAGAGCTATCTTGAGTCGAGGCCGGTTCGGCGGCTCTTCCGCCATGTCATGTGGTCGCTGATAAATGTTGTAGTTCTCGCAGGACTTGTCTGTGCTGCTTACGTGGGTTATCGGAGGCATCCTGCAAAAACTCCTATTGTGGCTGAAGAAGTGCGGAACAAGTCTGAGAAACATTCAAACGAACCAGTTCCTGGAAGTCGGAATGTGATCTCGATTGGAAACGATGGTAGGGTTTGTGATTTCCCATTGCGTTGGTGTCCGAAAGGGACATTCCTTATGGGTAGCCCGACGAATGAGTTTGGCAGGGCCGAGGATGAGACGCAGCACAAAGTTACATTTACGTCTGGTTTTTGGATGGGGGAAACGGAAGTCACGCAAAAGCAATGGGAGTTTGTAATGGGGAACAATCCTTCAACCATGCCGCATCGTAACGCAGGAGGAAGTGTTGCCGACTGTCCAGTAAATAATGTTTCGTGGAATGATTGCGTGTTATTCGTGCGGCGGCTTAATTCTATGGGTGTGGTTCGCAAGTCGAGGTTGCGCTTCCGTCTGCCAACAGAATCTGAATGGGAATATGCCTGTCGTGCAGGTACAACTGGACCTTATTCTGGAACTGGCAGATTGGCGGATATGGGATGGTGTGTTGGCTCAAATGTGGAACGGTTACAAGCCATCGACGAAGATAGTTCAACGGATTGTGTGTTCCCTGTGGCGCGTAAGCAACCGAACGTATGGGGGATTTACGACATGCATGGAAATGTGTTTGAGTGGTGTTCTGACTGGTATGCGCCATATTCAGATGAACCCTTAGTAGATCCCAAGGGGCCTATTCGTGCACAGGTTCAGAAAGTGGTGAAGATAGCCGATGTCAAAGAACCGTTGCCAGAGCCGGGGAGCGGAAAAAAGGCTTTAGCGGAATGGTGGGACAGAAATGCCGTAGAGGTACGATGGCGGGTAGTACGTGGCGGATGTTATGGCGGAGCCGACACGACGTTACGTTCGGCGTCGCGTTCGCAGAGTGATCCGGCGGAGGGATATAAATTCAGAGGGCTACGGATTTGCGCGGATGATGTTGCCAAAGGCATTGATTTGTCTGCTTGGAGCCGCGCAAAAAAAATAAATCTCGGCGTTCAGATTATGACGGCGTGCTTAAAGGATATGCGATTGCTGGAAAGAGAGGTTTCCCCTGAAGAGAGTGATGAAATATCTGCTATTAACGCATTGCCGTCCATAGAACAATTTAAGGAAACGCTTTCCGATGGTGGAGATCCTTCGCATTTAGTGTACCAAGAATACATTCGTCCTCTTCGTGAAGCCGCCAAGCGGCTTACGGGGACGCATGACTGGCGCGCAATGCTTTCCGAGGCTAAAGTTGTAGATGCCATTCTTCTCGGTGTATCAATTGCCGTAGCGGAATCTGTGGCTCATGGGTGCTATGATTTAGATGACGTGCTTTCAGAGGTACTCGAGTTGATTGAGTCCACACAAATAAAAATTGAAGGATATGGGATTTTCGGTCAGTTGTTTGAGCAGTTGAAGAAGATGTCAAATAAAAAGGGTGAGAAGGAGAACTAGTGACGTCTAAACGAATCATCCTTGTGCGGCACGGGCGGTCGGCGGCGAATGACGACCCGACCGTGTATAGCCTTAAGCTATGGAGACGATGATGAAATACGACATATTCGTAAGCTACTTGTGCAGAGATGTTGAAATCGTTCTTCCGACTTCCCGCGCAAAAGGGAAGGCCGGCGGTAATTTCCAGGAGGCATAACGGCTATGGAGAGCAAAGAAAAAGAGGGCGAGTGGAGATTCCGCTACTATGCGTTCATCAGCTACAACCACCGTGACGAGCGGCAGGCGAAGTGGCTGCAGCGCCAGCTGGAGCACTACCGGCTGCCGTCGGTCGCGCGCAAGGAGTTGGGCGGGGACGTAAGGATACGCCCCGTCTTCCGCTACGCGGTGAACCTCTCACTCGGCGACCTCCGCAAGCAGATCAAGTCCGAGCTGGAGGAGTCGAAGTACCTGATCGTGGTCTGCTCGCCCAACTCCGCCTACCCGAACATCCGGGGGGAGCACTGGGTGAACGACGAGATTACGCGCTTCGTCGAGCTCGGACGCAAGGACTACATCATCCCCGTGATCGTGGACGGCGAGCCGAACGTCGGCGGCGCGCGCGAGTGCTTCCCGCCGGCTCTGCGGAAGGCGGAAATCGGCGGCGCGAACCTGTCCAAGGGGAGCCGCACGGAGCGCCGCAACGACTTCCTAAAGATAGTGGCCAAGATCCTCGGGCTCCTGCCCGACCAGCTGATCAAGCATACGGAGGAGGAGGAGAGGCACATGCGCCGCCTCAAGTGGCTGAAATTGCTGCCGATCGGCCTCTTGGCGGCCGTGGCGGCCATGTTCGCCTGGGACAGTACGCGGACCGTCAGAAACTACTATGCGAACTACGTGGATTCGTTCGGCCTGCCGCAGGGCATCTTCCCGTTGAATCAATCCGAACTGACGGGACGCGGGATTCACTATAGGTTCGAGTATCGCGGCTATGGCTGGGGTAAGTCGGTGCATGCCGACTCTTCCGGCTGGTCGCCGTTCAAATGGCTGGGGTTCTACCGCGTGTTGCGCCGTGTGGTGCAGGCGCACTCCAGCGGAACACCGACTGAGTGGGGGCATACTGAATACGCCAAGAGGCCGCCGATCCAGGAGTTCGAGTACGAGAAGGACTGGCCGAACGTCGGGAAGCGGGTCTCAACCATAATCTACAGGGACAGGACCGGCAAGTTTGCAAAACGGCTGGAACTGAGCGAGGGCAAGGACGGGACGATAAACGGCCTTCTGGAGTTCTTCGGCGAGGGGGGCAAGGCAGAACGCCTGTTTGCAAAGGCCGGCGCGACGACTCTGAGTTCTGAAAATGCCTTGTCCGCCAGAACGAATACGGAAATAGCCCAACATGAATTCCGCCGAGACGGGCAGGGCCGAATCCTGGAGGTGAGGTTCCTGAATGTTTACCAAGCCCCCGTTGCCGACGATGACGGAATATACGGTTTTGACTTTCAGAACTTTGACGAATACGGACGGTATCAGGAACAATGGTATCTGGGCTTGGACGGGAGCGGGAAGCTGTCCAGGACGGCCAACAGGAAAGGCGTTGGAGGGAAAAAATATGCCTTTCTAGGCCGTAACATGACGCGCGCCGAGTACGTTGACAGCACTGGACGTCCGATCATTGGCCCATACGGCTGGATGGTGTGCGCCGATCAATTCGATTCGTTCGACAACAACATTGAATCGACATTCCTTGACGAGAAGGGGGATGTGGCGTTGATTGCTTGTGGCGTTGCCGGATACAGGGCAAAGTATGACGAGCGGGGGAATCATGTTTCGCAAACATACTATGACGTGGCGGGCAAGCCGACGTTGCATAATGAAGGTTGTGCCGGCTGGACGAGAGAGTTTGACGAATGTGGGCGCGAGACGCGCAGTGTCTATACGGGCGTTGACGGCAAGCCAACGCTGCTCAAGGACGGTTTTGCAGAGGTGCGCACGGAGTACGACGCGCGCGGCAACGTGACAAAGCAGTCGTACTTCGGTATCGACGGCAAACCGACGTTGCACAAGGACGGCTTCGCAGAATACCGCTGTGAGTACGACGAGCGTGGCAACGTGACAAAGCTGTCGTACTTTGGTATCGGCGGCAAGCCAACATTACACAGGGACGGCAATGCGGGCTTAATGACGGAGTATGACGAACGTGGGCGCGAGACGCGCAGAGTGTTTCTTGGCGTCGACGGCCAGCCGACGTTGACAGGAGATGGCGTCTCCGAGGTGAGGAATGAGTTCGATGCAAGGGGCAATGTTACGCGCAGGGCGTTCTTCGGCGTGGACGGAAAGCCGACGCTGCACAAGGATGGCCATGCCGGATTGTCAGCGGAATACGACGAGCACGGGCGGGAGACGCGCGTGGTATGGTTTGGTGTCAATGGCAAGCCGACGTTGACAGGAGAGGGCATCTCCGAGATGCGGAACGAGTTCGATGCAAGAGGCAATGTTGCGCGCAGGGCGTTTTTCGGCGTGGACGGCAAGCCGACGCTGCACAAGGACGGCAATGCCGGATGGATCGCGGAATACGATGAGCGCGGACGGGAGACTCGAAACGTCCAGACCGGAGTGGATGGGAAGCCGACGCTGCACAAGGACGGCTACGCCGAGTACCGCAAGGAATACGATGATCGCGGAAACGTGACGAGGGAGTCGTATTTCGGCGTTGACGGCAAGCCGGCGTTGCACAAGGACGGCTACGCCGGATGGATAGCGGAATACGATGCGCGCGGACGGGAGACTCGAAACGTCTGGATCGGGGTGGATGGGAAGCCGGCGCTGCACAAGGACGGCTACGCCGAGTACCGCAAGGAGTACGACGTTCAC
>JAEEGL011645130.1_pt1 | contig 22623 bp, 17 predicted proteins | sample 9134231 | NCBI WGS metagenome assembly JAEEGL01 (sample SAMN16246548, study PRJNA631951) | gut metagenome | biome: gut microbiome; feature: rumen; material: fiber-attached | host: Bos | place: Iran: Karaj | collected 2018-10
GGGAGCCACAAGAAATTATGGCTTAGACAGGGCAAATGGAAAGTATGTTTTTTTCTTAGACAGTGATGATTATATAAGTGATATTTCACTTGATAAACTGATTGACTTAGCAGAGCGAAATGATTTAGATATGCTTGAATTCTGCTACAGATTAGTGGATGAAAACGGAAAAGAACTTGTGGAGCCTAATACATCAAAAGGAGGCTCTGTTAACAAAGTAATGACAGGGGCATGGTGGCTTAGAACCGAAAAGTGTTGCAGTCTTCAAGTAGCATACTTCTACAAAAGGCAATTCTTAATTGACAATGGAATCAGGATGCCTGAAGGTGTAATACACGAGGATGTAGAGTATGTAGCAAAGTGTATGTGGTATGCTAAGCGCTTTATGAAGGTAAATGAGTGTTTATATAATTACGTGATGCGCCCTACATCAATAATGCATACAAAAGGAAAGCAACATAGAATTGATTCGCACGAGGGCATTTACCGAACAATAGAATTTGTAGAGTCAAATGTCGATGAAGAGACTTACAAAGAGTATTTTGAACCGTACATCATTTCTGAGTTCTATAACTACAGTCATACGTTGATTCAAAACGGTGAGAATGTAAGAAAGAACTTAAACAACGATAAAGCTTTTCGGGAAGATATTCTTAAGTGGCTTAAGAAGTCTCCTTCAATTAGTAGAAAAGTTCAGTACTTTTCAATTAAGTATAAGTGTTACGAACTCTATACTTTAATGTACAAAATATATAATAAAATTCGACCTAATTTCTTAACTTCGAGGTAATAGAATTTAATGGATAAGATTTCGGTCATTGTGCCTGTATATAATGTCGAAAATTACATAGATAAATGCGTGGAGAGTATAGTTGGCCAGACTTATCAAAACCTTGAAATAATACTAATTGACGATGGATCAACCGATAATTCTGGGAAGAAATGTGATGATTGGTCAAAGAAAGATGATCGTATCATAGTCATTCATAAAAAGAATGGTGGACTATCAGATGCCAGAAACGCTGGACTAGAGATAGCAACCGGTGATTACATTGGCTTCGTTGATAGTGATGACTGGATCGATAGAGAAATGTACGAAAAACTCTATCTTGAGCTATCAAAATCAAATTGTAATATAGCACTATGCGAGTTCTTGGAAACCGAGGAGGATGATGCGCAGAGCGAAAAAAATACTGCTCGTTATGAATTTTGCGGTCGGGAACTACTTGAGCATATGTTTAAGGGAAAACTTGTTCCGTATGTTACCTATTCAGTATGGAAATGTCTGTATAGGAAGAGCGTAATAGCAGGCCTGACTTTTCCGAAGGGAAGAGATTACGAAGATGTCTTATTTACTACGAAGGCGTTTTGGGGACAAGAAAGAATAGTCGTTTTAGGGGAAAAACTGTATTACTATAGAATAAGAAAAGAAAGCATCACAAAACGTGGATTAGATTACAAACATGTTGAAGATATTCTAACATATTGTGATGGCCTTATGTCTTTTTATAAAGAAAACGCCACAAAAGAAGAAGTGAGTTATTTGAATGAGGCGATTTTTTGGACAATTCTCTCATTTAGGTATGAAGTATTTGTAAATGATGACGATGCTAGCCTTGCAGTAATGTTAAAGGATTATTTAAAAAAACATAGCATAGGTTTTTCTTCAGTGGAGAGGAAAAACACAAAAAAAGTCGTGAAATATGTGATTTGGAACGGCTCTCGTTTTGGATGTAAACTTATGAATCGCATTTATTCATCAAAGGAATAGTTTAATGCTGGTAGTTAAATTTCAGGGAGGCATAGGAAATCAGCTTTTTGAATATGCCTTCTATAAAGAATTGCAATTTTTAGGAAAAACAGTATACGCTGATTTATCAGAATACAGAGTGAAACATCAGGTAAGAGAGCTTGAGTTAAGCAAACTAGGACTTCATGTCGAGGAAGCACCACGCACAGTGCTTAGGAAGTTAGGCCATCTGCATGATAGTGTTTATGACAAAATGATGTTTAGAATTAAGGGAAAGAAAAACACTGTTCGAGATGAATATGGGCAGGTATTTAATCCCAAGTATTTTGAAGAGGATAATGTCCTTCTGGACGGATATTGGCAAACGAAGAAATACTTTTCAGATGTATTTGATGAAGTAGTGTCGGAAATTGACTTTGGAAGTGGACTTGATTTGGAAAACAGAGCAATTGCTGATGAAATGAAAAAACGTGAATCTGTTTCGATACATATGAGATTCGGGGATTATGTAGGCCATAAACTCTATAGCGGAATATGTACGGCAGAGTATTACAAGAAATCAATAGCTTATATTAAGAAGCATGTTATATCTCCGGAATTTTACGTAATAACGGATGATGAGGAAGCTGCTTCAAAAGTTTTAGAGGGCGAAGAGTATACAGTTATAAGGAATAATCGTGGAAGCGAATCGTACAAGGATATGTATTTAATCAGCTCTTGTAAACATCATATTATGGCAAATAGCTCGTTTAGTTGGTGGGGGGTTATGCTTAATAAAAAGAAAGACGGGGTAGTAATATCTCCAAATAAGTGGCTAAACGGAATAGATGATAGTGATATATGGGAAGAAGAATGGATAAGGATGCCGTAATGAATAGTGATTTAAAAGAAAACTATGAATCTGAAATGGATTCTACAAAAAAAGTTAGTGTCATTTTGCCGGTTTATAATGGAGAAAGATTTCTGGAAGACGCAATTAATAGCATCATCAAGCAATCATATGCCAATTGGGAACTTATAATTGTAAATGACTGTTCGACAGATTCCTCACGAGAAATAATGGCGAGGTATTCGAAACAAGATAGCAGGATTCGTTTTATTGATAATAAAACAAACCAGAAACTACCAAAATCGTTGAACGTCGGGTTTAGGGAGGCTACAGGAGATTATCTTACTTGGACTTCGGATGATAATCTTTATGCGCAGAATGCTTTAGAAACGATGGTACGTTATCTGGATTGTAATCAAGATGTTGCATTGGTTTATTGTGATGCTGAGAACATTAATGAAAATGGAGAACTGATAGGCCATAATTATCGCGAAGAGCCAAACCATATTCCACTTGGTACAACGATAGGCGCGTGCTTTTTGTATACAAGAAAAGTGTATGAAAGTGTAGGAGAATATGATCCCAATATGTTTCTAGCGGAAGATTATGAATATTGGGTAAGAATATGGTTGAAATGGAAGATGCATCATATCAAACAGGTGCAGTACTATTACAGAATACACGGTACGAGCTTGTCTTTAACTCGTCAAACTGAAATAAAAAAGCAAACAAAAAAGCTTCATGATATGTACTTCAATGATTTTTTTCAATCGTTTTCTAGTAGAAGTAGTAGATTGAAATATCTAGATCATTACATGGCCTATGCAGATCCGAAAGAAAAGAAAGAAGCGATGGCCAAATGCGTTGGCGTGGATCGATTTTTTATACCATATTATGGAGTGATGAATTTGGGCCGAGCGGTTTTTGATTTTGCATATATGACTAAAAAATTACTGTTTAATCATAAGGGGAAAGTAAATTGATACTGATTGAGCCACAGTGTAGAGGCTGGGAACACAATAAAGTGAATGCAGGGATGCTTGATTTGGCGGTTGAGTCAGCATGTGAAGAGGTATCTTTTTATGCTGAAGAAGAAGAAATCAAAGGTTGCTTAGAGTATGTGCATGACAAATCAAGAATACACTGTAAAAGCATAGATTTTGATGAAAGATTACGTTTCGAAGATACTAGAAACATAGATGTTTATAAAAGAATGATAGAAGAAATAGTGATAGAGAATAGGCATGAAAGCAATTATATTATTCTATCTTCAAATATAGGCATTATATACGCAATTAAAAAGATAGCTAAACAACATAAAGGGAAAAAGTTTGGAATAGTTTTTCACGCAAATTTAGAAGCTGCGTTGGATAAAGCGGGGAAAAAACAGGCCATGGTTCATCTACTTAGGAAGACAAAACTATTGAGTTTTGCTTTTCCGATAGAGACAAGCCTGAAAAATGCAATTAACGATTGCAAAGAAAATGATATTTATTTTATTACATATTCACCTACTGCAGTGAGTATGTTGAAAAAAGTAATAGATTTTGACATTTTGAAGAAGTTTGTTTTTTTACACCATCCGATGATTGACAAGAGAACATCGGAAAGACGTACTGATTCATCGCAGTTGTTTAAGGTAGGTATATATGGGCAGGCAGTAAATCAAAATGCATATTCCATTATAAACGAGTATAATGCTAGATACGACAATGGTAAAGTTCGGTTTTGCGTCAAAACTACTAAAAATAGCGACATTTACAATTGTAAGAATGTTGTGCCGATGTTCCAAAAAGATTTTGTAAGTAATATAGAGTTAGAAGAGCAGATAAACAATTTGGATTATATAATCATACCATACGATTATAGTCAGTATCGGTTAACTGCGTCCGGAATACTATGTGATGCTGTCTCTGAGGAAACACCTGCACTAATGCTTAATTCTCCTTACTTAGAGTTCTATTCCCAATATGGTATCGGAATAATTAGCAATACGCCGAAGGATTTGGCTAATGAAATCGCTAAAATTTCGGAAGAAAATCGCCGTTTGTTCAGTGATAAAGAGAAAGAATTGAAGCGGATTATTAAACAAGAAAACATTAGTACTTTTAAAGAGTTAATAATGAAAACGAATATTGACTAAAGGCTGAAAGTTTTTTCAGTTAATTATGGAGTAGGTATATGTACAATTTTGCCTTTTTTCTTAAGACGTATAGAGGTGATTATGATAGGGCAATGCGACTACTTGAATCATTTTCGATACATAATATAGAAAGGTTACCGCTGTATTTGGCTTGCCCGAAGGAAGATATCTCGCTTTTTGCGGAGAAAAAGTATGAGAATGTATCTGTCATTGCAGAAGAAACAATTAGCATAGATGTTTTTATTGAAGATGAAAAGTGGAGTAAGGGTTACCTCAATCAGGAAATATTTAAGCTGGCATTTTGGGAATTAGGACTCGCGAAAAACTATATGTGTATTGATTCGGATGCTCTTTTCATACGTGACTTTATCAAAAGAGACTTCATGTATGATGATGAGTATCCTTACACTATTCTCATAGAAGATAATGAACTACATTCTGATAAACTGTATAACGCTATATATTGGGATGGTAGACTAGATTGGTTAAAAAAGATCGAAGATGAAGTAGATTTTCATCCATACAGGCTGTTGACGTGTCATGGCTTTCAAATCTTTTCAGCAGAAGCGCTAGAGAATTTTAAGAAATTCTTTTTAGATGAAAAAAGTTTGACTTATAAGGATATCATTCGAATTGCACCCTTTGAATTTACATGGTACAATTTGTGGGTTCAAAAAACGAACTGTATTCCAATACATTTTTGTGAACCGCTTTTTAAAACATTTCATTTGAAACAACATCACATTAATGCGTTGATGAACGACATGAGAATCGCTGATTGGGCGAGAGGATATATTGGAATTGTTGTTAATTCAAACTATGGAGTGGGGAATGGTGAATACGATGATTATTCAATATATAATGCATATAACTGTGAAATCCCAAGCAGAATTATCAAACTAAACTTTCGATTTTACAGAAAGCTTAAAAGAGGTTTGTTATTACGTAGACTAAGGGGAGTGGTTAGACTTGTCCGAGAAAGAAAAGATAAGCGTAATAATTCCGATATATAACGTTTCGGATTATGTTAATGAGTGCATAGAATCGGTGTTGGCGCAAACGTACAGTAATCTTGAAATAATTCTTGTGGATGATGGGTCGACAGATGGCAGTGGTAAGATTTGTGACTGTTATGCTGAGAAAGACAATAGGATTGTTGTTTGCCATAAGGAAAATGGTGGCCTCTCTGATGCAAGGAATTATGCGCTAGATAGATGCACAGGGGATTATGTATCTTTTGTGGATGGCGATGATTGTATTCGAAGAGATATGTATGAGGTGATGCTTAGAACTTTAAAAAAAACTAAATCTCAAATTGCAGCATGTTCGTTTGAAAGAGAATATAGCAAATGGAAATTTGGTGGAAATGAAATAGATGAATCGAAGTATGAAGTTCTTAGTGGAACTGAGAGCATGAATAACATTGATAAGGTTTTGGTGGTCGCGTGGAATAAGCTATATGAGAGGAGTGTATTTGCAACTAAAAGATATCCGATTGGAAGAATACATGAAGATGAGTTTATCATACACGAATTGTTTTATGAATGTAGCAGAGTAGCATATTTGCCAATACCCTTTTACTTCTATAGAGATAGAGGCGGATCTATTCTTAACAGTTTGTCAGAGAAGAAAGTGACGGATGCAATCGATGCACTATCGCAAAGAGTAAAATTTACTATTGAAAAGAACTGGGATGAGGTAAGGCCGACGGCTTGCTTGCGTTTATTTGAGTATATAGTTACGAATTATGAGCCAATATATAGCAATTCTTGCCCCGAAATCAGAAAATCTTTTGCAAAAAAAATGCATAGTGTAGCGGCAGATGTCTATAGGATGAATAGGGATGTGGCTTTTCCGATAAGCTACAGGTTATTTGTATACTGTCCGCTGTTATATATTTGTTTGACGAAAATTCGAAAAATGGGATTGGTAGGTAGAAAGTAAATGAATATTGCGGTAATACCTTACTCAAAGGAAGTGTACGATAATAAAACTAATCAATTTGGCAGACATACAGAGAGGTATTGTCTAGAAAAAGGCCATAGAATTGAAACATTATCGAGATATTCGGATTGGTCTGAGATAGATTGGTTTTTGTTTTGGGAATTTGATACTTCATGGGGGATGCGAATACTAGAAGAATTAAATGCTAGAAATATGCTAGACAAGACTATTCTGTTTATGGTTGAGCCAAATGTGGTGGTATATTGGCATAATAGAAGATACATGGGATTCATTAAAAAGTTTTTTGCTATTATTATTTCGCAAGACAAGCGTTTGGCTGATGATAAAAGTATTTTTTATCTTGTGGACAGATATTTTCCTAATAAAGAAGGGGTGCCGGAAGGGTTACCTTTTGCTGAGAGGAAACTTTTGTGTAATATTTCGGGCTATAAGAAATCAAGTGCGAAAAATGAATTATATAGTGAAAGGCAACGCGTTATTCGCTTTTTTGAAAAAAAACATGAGAGTGATTTTGACCTATACGGAGTGGGCTGGCAACATAAGACTTTTCCGAGTTATGTGGGCACATGTGAATCAAAGCGTGAAGTGTATAAGAAGTATAGATTTGCATTGTGCTTAGAAAATGCAGCTGGTGTGTCGGGATATGTCACAGAAAAGATTCACGATTGCATAAATTCAGGTATTGTTCCAATATATGTCGGTGCACCTGACATAGAGGAATACGTACCAAAAGATTGTTTTATAGATTATGCCAGCTTTTCTAGTCTTGATGAAATGTATGAATGTTTAAGTTCTATGAAAGAGGAAGAATGGAGACAATACATTGAGGCACAAAAGAGATTTGTTGCTTCCGGATGGTATTCAACCATATCAGAGGAAAGCTGGTGGAATGGAATTATTTCCGCGACAGATAAACGATGTCAATATCAGGGCAGAAACAAAGCGCATATTAGTCCGATATATTTTGTTTTAGCCAAAATTCTATCATTAGATATAGTCGGTAAGATATTTAGGAAAATATGGAAAGAATGAAAAAATAGAGATTGGTCGGAGATTAATTGTGAAAGCATTTGTGTCTTTTGGAACCAGGCCCGAGGCTATAAAGATGTGCCCCTTGGTCTTGAAAATGAGAGAAAAAAAAGAAATAGAGTGTGTTGTTTGTCTCACAGGACAGCATAGAGAAATGCTTGTTCAAGTTATGAATTCCTTCAATGTTAAGGAAGATTATAATTTAAACGTAATGAAGGATAGGCAGACGCTTACGACAATTACGACTTCGATTATAGAGAGAATTGAGCCAATATTAAAGAAAGAAAAGCCCGATATTGTATTGGTTCATGGGGATACAACAACATCGTTTGCGGTTGCATTAGCTGCTTTCTATCAGCAAATTCCGGTAGGACATGTAGAAGCCGGGCTTAGGACGGGAGACATTTATTCGCCGTTTCCTGAAGAAATGAATCGGTTATTGACAGACCGTATTAGTACGTATTACTATGCACCAACTGAAAAGAATGCTGATAATCTGCGTAGAGAAGGGATAACCGAGAATATTTTTGTTACAGGCAATACAGTAATAGACGCGTTTCAATACACGGTTAAGGAAAACTATTCCTTTACGGATGAATGCTTGAAATCTCTTATAAGAAGCAATAGGAAAATAATAACTATTACGGCTCACAGAAGGGAAAATCTTGGAGCACCTCTTAATAGTATTTGCAATGCAATAAAGAAACTGTCCGAGAAGTATCCGGACATTGATTATGTGTATCCTGTTCACTTAAATCCGGCTGTCAGAGACACTGTTTTTGGGATTTTGTCAGGAAGAGAGAATGTTCATTTGATTGAACCGATTGATGTATTAGAAATGCATAATTTGTTGGCAAGGAGTTTTCTTGTCATGACGGACTCGGGCGGATTGCAAGAGGAAGCGCCTCACTTCGGGAAGCCTGTACTTGTATTAAGAACTGAAACGGAGAGGCCAGAGGCTGTTGAGGCAGGAACAGTAAAGGTTGTAGGAATAGACGAGAGTGTAATCTGCTTCGAAGCTAGTAGATTGATTGATAATCCATCTTGCTATGATGAGATGGCAAAAGCTGTAAATCCATATGGAGATGGAAAGGCTAGCGAAATGATAGTTGAGGCGTTACTAGCAATCAAGAAGAGAGATAGATGAATTTTTGAAATAATAGGATAGTGTTTAGGAGTTTGAGATGTTTGAAAATGAAGATTATGATGTGATTATAACACCAAATCGAAAATGGTATGATTTAAAACTGCGTGAGCTAATAAGATATAAGGATTTGATTTTTCTTTTTTTGAAGAGGAACTTCACCGCACAATACAAGCAAACAATATTGGGGCCTGCGTGGTTTGTTATTACGCCCCTGATATCTGCCTTTGTGTCTACAGTCATATTTGGCAATATAGCAAAAATATCGTCAGATGGGATTCCCTATTTCTTATTTTACCTTGTAGGCAATACTTTGTGGAATTACTTTGCTGAATGTGTTTCTGCTACTTCGAATACATTCACTGCAAATGCAGGAATAATGGGGAAAGTTTATTTTCCGAGGCTGACAGTACCTATCTCGACTGTTATGTTTTCTGCGATTCATATGCTTATAGTATTTGGTATATCGATTGTAACAACCTTTATATATAAAATGCAGGGATATGATATTCACGCAGGTGTTTACATTTTTTTGGTTCCTTTGTTAATGCTTCAAACTGCAGTTCTCGGGTTGGGAGTTGGAATCATCATTTCATCGCTTACAACAAAGTATCGAGATCTTGTCGCACTTGTTTCCTTAGGACTAAGTTTGTGGATGTATTTGACTCCGGTAGTATATCCGATTTCGGAAGTGCCGGATAAACTTAGACCCATAATCCTATTAAACCCGATGTCTTCTGTAATTCAAAATTACAAGTATGCCTTGTTGGGAATAGGAAGCTTTGAGATGCAATACTGGATGATTAGTATTGTCGCGACTGTTGTTTTCCTATTTATTGGAATGATATTGTTTAACAATGTAGAGAAGACATTTATGGATACTGTATAAAAGAGGAAGAATGATGTCAGAAACGGTAATCAAGATAGAAAATGTAAAAAAACAATATAGACTCGGTGTTATTGGAGGAGGAAGCCTCTCTGCGGACTTACAGAGTTGGGTCGCAAGAAAAGTAGGTAAAGAAGACCCAAATACTAAGATTGGCACAGATTTATCCAAGGCGGGCGAAAGGTTTTATGCATTAGATGGTATTAACCTAGAGGTAAAGAAAGGCGAAACTCTTGGAATAATAGGTGCAAATGGTGCAGGAAAATCAACACTTCTTAAACTAATATGTCGAGTTACAGCTCCGACCGAGGGAACAATAAAAATGAAGGGAAGAATAGCCAGTATGCTGGAGGTTGGTACTGGATTTCATCCTGAGTTAACTGGAAGAGAAAATATTTACATGAATGGCGCAATACTTGGAATGACGAAAAGCGAAATTGATTCTAAGATTGAAGACATTATAGATTTTTCAGAGGTTAGGCAGTTTATTGATACTCCGGTAAAAAGGTATTCTAGCGGAATGTATGTGAAACTGGCATTTGCAGTTGCTGCGCACTTAGATGCAGAGATATTAGTTATGGATGAAGTATTGGCTGTCGGTGATGTTAAGTTTCAGCAAAAGTGCTTGGGAAAGATGGGAAATGCTGCCACAGGGGAAGGCAAGACAGTTCTATACGTTAGCCATAATATGGCTACTATTAAGCAGTTGTGCACTAGGTGCATAGTTCTGTCTCACGGCAAAGTTATCTACGATGGTGATACTGACGGAGCGATTCAAGCTTATTTAGGAGAGGCTCAGAATGAGTTAAAAAGTAAATATGATTTGTCTACTTGTGAGCGTTCTTCTTTTCAACCCGGATATAAGGTTCACTTAAATAGTTTGGAATTTCTTAATAAAGAATCGCCGATTTATGATGCAGGTGAGAAAATAAGAATGCGATTACGCTGGTCTGCTAAGGAGAACATAAAAGATATTAGGTTTTATTTTATTGTGCGTTATGTTGATGGAACAATAGTTGGAATGACGGAGTCTGAACCAATTGGAGATGCTGTGGCAGGAGAAGAAGGGGAGGCTGTTGTAGAATTTGATATAAGCAACCTCGCAGATGGTCAGTATTATTTTATACCCGATATATATAATTTGAATGAAAGCTACGACCATCAGAGTTATGATCATCCGCTACAAAGAATTCACTTTAAGATTTCGTCAACGGAAAAGAGAAAAGGTATTTTTTGGCAAAGACGATTTTTTGGAAGTGTATCATTAAACATGATGAGAACAGTAAAGGATTGACATGAATAAGTTTTATTTTGTCGGATATCTAGGCAAGAGAGTGGAAGAGGAACACTTGGAAGATATAATGGACGACAGAGAAGTAGTTCTTATATCGGACAATGTAGATGAATCAAAATTTAAAAATCCAATACAAAAAAGACTGTTTTATAAAATGCACGAATGGAAGAGGATTAGTGACAAAGAACCTCTTTTCGCGTCGTACTGGAACAGGTTTTATACATTATTTAATCAGGAGTTTTCTCCGGAAGATTCCCATTATGTCATTTTCTGGGATTCGGCAATATCTCAGCTCTATTCAGAGAATTTCTTTGCTACATTAAAGAAAAAACATCCTGAAGTAAAATTGATTTTCTATATATATGACCAAATGAATAGAAAGTATTCGAAAAGGATAGAGAGAATGACGCACTATTGTGATGCTGTTTTCTGTACGATTCCGGAGGATTGCGACACCTATGGATTCAATTACTTTCCACTAGTATTTCCGAATCGAAACATATCGTTGATGAGAGAATTGCCAAGCTCTGACATATACTTCATGGGTAACAACAGTGATAGAGATGAAAAGTTGCACAGCATATTTGAATATTTGGATGCAAAATCTGTAAAGTGCGATTTTAACATTGTGGGAGTTTCGGAAGAAAAGCAGAAATACAAGGGCAGAATCAAGTACAATGAAGGCTTTTCACCAAGAGAAAATGCGGAGCATACTCTTGCAACTAACTGCATATTGGAGATAATGCATGAAGGAATGAATGCTGTTACCGCGCGTTATCCGGAGGCGTTGAGTTTAAAAAAGAAATTGCTGACGAACAATAAAAGCATAATACATGAGGAGTTTTATAATCCTGAGTATATAAAAGTATATAGTGACATAGAAGACATAGATTGTGAGTGGATAAAAAAGAAAGAAAAAGTTGACTATGGGTATAATGGTGAGTATTCGGCTCGTGAGCTCATGAAAAAGGTCGTAGAGGTACTAGGTTAATATGCGATTCAAAAGATTTCTAAAGAAAGAAAAGTGTACACCAAAGTATGGCCTGATTAGACGTTCGGATGAAAAATGCGGTCTGGGTTCATACATTATTACTATTGTCGGAGGAATATATTATTGTCTGGAACATAATCTGATTCCGATAGTTGATTTGAAAAATGGTAATAATATGTACAAAGAAAATCCTGGTGATAATGCGTGGGAGCATTTCTTTAGGCAACCATACGGAATGGGCTTAGATAATATTGATGATTATAGAAGTTGCTCTATAATAGATGCCGGTGAAATGAACCGCCGTCCAAAACTAACGATGGATTTTTTGACTAACGAAAATGGGATTGCTTTTTGGCGAGATTTTATAAAGAAGTATCTTGTTTTTTCTGATGAGACGAAAGAGGTAGTGGATAAGTATCTTGATGAGTATTTACCAGGGGATGCTCGTGATAAAACGATTGGTGTCCTTGCAAGAGGAACCGACTATTTGAATTTGCGACCATTAGGGCACCCGGTACAGCCAAGCGTTACAGAGCTTATCAAAGAAATAAACAAATTAAGAGAGAAAACCGGATATAAAAGGATTTTTCTGGCAACGGAAGATAAGTCAATAAGTGACGCCCTGTGCAACGAATATGGAGAGGATATAGTTTTGCCAAATTCAGAACGTTTCTGCATTTCAGAAAAGACTTACTTGGCTGATGCGCTATCAGATAGAACGAATGTGAAAATGGGTCAAGACTATTTGGCGTCATTAATTGTATTGGCAAATTGTAGGTGCTTAGTTGCCGGTAGAACAAGCGGAACGGTAGTAGCAAAACTCTTTAGTGAAGGTTTTGAAGAAGAAGTTTTATTCAATTTAGGAACATATAAGATTGATGATAAAGAATCGTTACACAAGGAATTCTTGTAGTATAGATTGACTTGGCGAACGGATGAGAACAGAAAAAAATAGGGAAATAGATTAATTGCGAGTTATGAAGAGCGACACTTTTTATAGATGGAGAGATATAAGGGAATTCTTTTATGAATTGAATAAAGAGAATATCAGATATGTCGTAATGCGTAATTATGAGATGATGCATTTAGGTGACTTTTTTTGCGGACAGCATGAGGATATAGATATACTAGTGGATGATTCGCAAAAATTTAGAGAGATTGCTCATGCATATCCCAAGATGTGGCCTGAAGATGATATTCATTTTGTTATTTTTGTTGATAATGAATGTATACCCCTAGATGTAAGAAAAGTAGGGGACTCTTATTATGATGAAAAGTGGGAGAGGGATATCCTTGAAAGAAGAAAGCTAGCTGAGAATGGAAACTGGTATGTTATGGATGAAGAGGATTATTACTATTCTCTGGCGTATCATGCTATCTTTCAAAAAGAAAGACTTTCCGAAGAATATCTTAATAAACTAAATGTTATGGCCCAAAAACTCGGGGTTAGTGCGGGTTGTCAAGCGGAACATGAAGATAGAATCAGGGAGTATTTTCATTTAAATAATTATGAATATACCATTCCGCTGGATAAGTCGGTTTTAGTTAATTTTCATAGTGGAGCCAAAGGAGTAGTAAAAAAGATAACCAGCATTTGTGAAAACTTGAAACAGCGATTATATGAATCGCGTTTATGGGACTCTTTAAAAAAATGTAGATGCGTATATTGGAATAAGGAGTTTTGCGTAGAAAGTCAAAGATTTAAGGATTTAGACAGACTTTGCGGTAAGATACAAAGGAAGTTCGGAGAAGATGTTTATGATCAACTTGCTGAAGCGCGAGTAGATAGATACATAGAAAGATATCGCGAGGAGATAGAGGAAGAGTACTTTCTTCTTAAGAATCAGTTATCCAAAGAAAGAAAAGAGACGGAGGAAGGACGCACTGTTTTTACTATGTGGCAGCAAGGGGCGGATTGTGCTCCGATGGTGATAAAAGCATGTATTTCAAGCATAGAAAGATTTGCTGCAAATATGGGTTTGAAATTTGTAGTTCTTGATGATAATAATATTGCCGATTTTGTTGACATTCCTGATTTTATTACTGAGAAATATGTAGATGGAAAATTAGGGAGAGCTCATTATAGTGATCTTATCAGATTACTTGTTTTACTGCGGTATGGAGGAATATGGGTAGACAGTAGTGTCTATATACCGGATAAAGTACCGGAGTACATGGTTAATGTTTTTTTTGTTTTCACGCAATCACCACAATTAAGAGAAAAAAGGAAATATGGCAATTGGTGGATAGCATCTGAAGCAGGAAATGAGATATTGTTAAGAACATTAGCTCATCTATTTGTATGGTGGAAACATGAAGAATACGCATTTCACTATTACATATTTCATATATTCTGGAATAAAGTAATTGCAGAAAATGAGCATTGCAGGCAAATGATAGATAATATGCCAATTTTCATTACTGACTCCACGCATGCATTGGTGAAATCATTTGACAAAGAGTATTCGGAAGATGGATGGAGGGTAATGAAGCAAATTAGTCCGGTTTTTAAGTGCTCATATAAAGTTAAAGGCTTTAGTGGCGCATCAACGTATTATTGCAAGTTATGCGAAGGAGAACTTCGATAGATGGTGAGTAAAAAAATCAAAAAGAGAGTTGCTTTTGTAGGTTTTTGGGACACATTTGATGTTAGTAAAAATTCGATATATAGAATATTGGAAAAGCATTATGACATAGAATTGTGTGATTGTGAAGAAGCGGACTATTCAATATGCAGCTTATTTAATAACGATTTCATTAATTCAAAGGGTGTACGTATTCTTTATACAGCAGAAGCAATCGCCCCTGATTTCACTCTTTTTGATTATTGTATAGGATTTGATGAACTTCAGTTTGGAGACAGATATATTAGAATTCCTAATTATCTAATGAATCAAAAGTATGAGGAAGACATAAATCTTATGTTAAATAGGCATACTGTTAGTAAAACTGCTCCTAGACAAAAGTTTTGCGCTTGGGTTTGTTCTAATGGAAATGGCGATGAAGCACGAGATGTAATATTTGATAAATTATCACAATATAAGCGAGTAGATTCAGCTGGTTGCTATAGAAACAATATCGGAATATCGGGGAGAGTTCCCGATAAGAGGAAGTTTCAAGAACAGTATAAATTTGCTCTCGCAACGGAAAATACTTCGTATAGGGGATATACAACCGAGAAACTTGTAGAAGCTTTTTCGGCAGGTTGCATTCCTATCTACTGGGGCGATCCTGATGTTGTGAACTACTTTAATCCCAAAGCATTTGTAAACTTGAATAGCTTTTCGTCATTGGAGGACGGGCTTGAAGAAGTAAAACGAATCGACAAAGACAACGATTTATACTATAGCATGTTGGCGGAAAAGGTTCTAAATGATGAAAAATATATAGAAAAAAGCATGCTAAGTTTGGAAAGATTTTTGATTCATATTTTTGATGCTCCTATAGATATTGCATATAGAAGACCGAAAGGGCAGAGCGCACAGAAGATAGAAAATGCTATTAAATTTGGATTGAAAAATGAACATGGAAATACATTATTAACAAGAGTTAGAAATATCTTTTTCGAGAATAGAAATGATTGATTAAGGAATAGTTTTAGGATTTAGCGAATAGTTATGAATAGGATTTTGGTTCCCTTAAATAAATTAACAGAGTACTTTGTTCGAGAAAACAAGATTGATACTAGTGCGCAATATGAAAGCGTAAGAATTCCGGCAAGAAATCTATTTAATGCCAATCGGTTTGATATGATGGCTAAGTGGCTTTATATTGACGCATATGAGAAGGGAATGGATATCTCTTGGGCTACCGATATATACAAAGATAGCATAAGGGCGTTTTCATGTGGAAAATTCTGTGAGCCGGGGACTGAAGGTAAAGACTCTTTTGAAGTATACTTAACGGAGTTTAATGAGCTGATAGAAGATATTAAAGAAAATGGATTTGATGATACTAAATCCATCATTCCGGTGGGTAAAAACGATGTTTTGCTGGATGGAGCTCATCGCGTATCCGTGGCAGCTTATTATAATAAAAGTGTAACTATAATAAGATTTCCACAGTTGACCAGAGATTATAATTATAGGTATTTTAGGCAGTATCTCATGAGTGATATCAACATGGGATATATGGCTAGTACATATGCGCGTCTAAATACAGGTTGTTATCTCGCATGTATATGGCCAGCCACAAGAGGCAATAGGCTTGAAGATATTTCAGGGTTAATAGGTGAGGTTGGTGACATTATTTATGAGCAAGACATCTATTTAACATTTCGCGGAATGTGTAATTTTATGGCGCAAATATATGGGCATCAAGCATGGACGGGAAACATTGACAATCATTTTTCGGGAGCCGAAGGCAAAGCGAAAGCCTGCTATAACAAGAGGTACCCCGTTCATACTTTTTTGTTTAAGGCAGATAGTCTTGATCAAGTAGTTAGTCTTAAGGCAAAAATCAGAACACTTTTTACCTTGGAGAATCATTCTGTCCATATTTCAGATAATGATTCAGAAACCATTATGATGACTAACCTTCTCTATAATCCTAATTCCGTTGAATTCATGAATAATGCAGACCCTTATAAATACAGTTGTGTCTATAATAGGTGTAAACAATTTGAGGAAATAGTGAATCGAAATTACTTGGACATAAATAGGTTTATTGTTTCCTCGAACTGTATTTTGGAAAAATATGGGTTGAAGCAAGTTCAGGAAGTAGGGGTTGCGTCAGATTACGTGTTTTCTGATAAAGAAACGTCTCAGGATGTTATAAATGGCATTGATAAATATAATGCTGATTTATGCTATCATAGCATAAATGTTGATGAGATGCTTTATAATCCTAGAAACTATTTCTATTTTGATGGAATGAAGTTTTTGTCTCTAGCTAGGCTCGCAGAAATAATGAGAAATAGGGGAACAGAAGAAGATTTAAGAGACTTGAAACTAATCAATAATATTGAGAAAAGACATACCTACATTCCGGTTAGATATCGTTATGAAACGCTGGAATGGGCTAATGAAAAGAAACATGTAGAAAAGCTGTATGGATATGGAGAGATGAGCTTCGAAGGACTACTTTGGTATTGCTTAAAAAAGAGATTAAAGTTCATGTCATTTATGCATTGCGCGTTAAAAAAACGATGCGTGTTAATGCAAACTAAGCTTATCGGATTATTGAGAAGATTTCACGTCTTACAATTGCGAAGAAAACTCAAAAATCAGACATTTTCCATTGTCTCATCAAATTGTAATGGAGGGGTAATGTGTAGTGATTTAGGAGTCCCATTTAATTCTCCCTTTGTGAATCTGTTTATTAAAGCCAGCGATTTCGTAAAACTATGTGGTGACTTTAAAGGGTATATGGATGAAGAACTGCGATTTGTTACAGAGGAAGATCCTATTTACGGAAAGACTGAATATCCAACTGCATATTTGAAAGATGTTAAGATATATTTTATGCATTATAAAAGTGAGCAAGAAGCAAGAGAGTCATGGGAGAGAAGGAGAAAGCGGATTAATTGGAACAATCTATTTTTCTTGTTTACAGATAGATCACAATGTACGCAGAAAGATTTGGTGGCATTTGATAAGCTTCCGTTTGGGCATAAGGTGGTCTTTACGCATGTGCCTCATCCTGAGATTAGCTGCGCTTTCTATATCAAAGGATATGAGAATGAAGATAAGGTGCCCGTACTAAGTTCGTATAAGAATGAGGCATGGTCAATTAAGAGAATATATGATCAGTTTGATTATGTAGAGTGGCTTAATGAAAAACGTTAGGTTAGCAAAGATAGTATGAAAGAATAGTCGGCTGTGTAGTATCGTGGCTAGTGTACCGATGGGACTCATAGAACAAGCAAGCAGAATAATACGTTCTATATCTGTGTTTAGAGAAAGGATTAGGATAAATAGTGAATTTTTCAACGTTGATTTTCATATGGGTATTTTTACCTATAGTACTAATTGGGTACTACATTATCCGGTATGTATGTAAAGGCAATTTAATCAAGAACTATTGGCTACTTATATGTAGCCTTTTCTTTTACGCATGGGGAGAGGGAAGATATATAATAATACTGTTATGTGTAATAGGAATTAGTTTTTTCGGAGGAATATGCATATACAGAACAAAGAAAGCATGGTTAAAAAATCTGGTGCTATCTTTGACCATAGTGGTTTTACTGCTTTGCTTGGGGTATTACAAATATTTTAATGATATTAGGCTTATATTTTTGCACGAAAGCGGTAGTGTGCATTTGCCTATTGGAATTTCCTTCTTTACATTTCAAGCGATTTCATTCCTTCTTGATGTTTATAGAGGTGAAGTGGATATATCCGGTTTGAGGATAGGTAGTTATGCTCTTTACATCTCCTTTTTCCCACAATTGATTGCTGGTCCAATTATAAAATATAAGGATATAGAGGAACAAATTAGACGTAGAGCAGAAAGTGTAGAAATGCTTTCGGAGGGAATACATTTCTTTATAATCGGTTTGTTTAGGAAGGTGATAATCGCGAATAACGTGGCATTAGTAGTCGATTCTATATATGGACTGTCAGATTCTGATGTCACATGTTTGTTCAGTTGGGTTGCCGCAATTTTCTACACTCTACAAATATACTTCGATTTTTCGGGTTATTCACTAATGGCTATAGGTTTAGGCAAAATGTTCGGATTCAATATAGTTCAGAATTTCGACAAACCATATCTTTCAAAAAGTATCTCTGAATTCTGGCGTCGGTGGCATATTTCGCTAGGTAGTTGGTTTAGGGATTATCTCTATATACCATTGGGTGGCAACAAAAAAGGTGAAATACGAACTTATGTTAATCTGGCATTGGTCTTTTTGGTAACGGGAATTTGGCATGGGAGCGGTTACACTTTTCTGCTTTGGGGCTGCTTTTATGCGTTCTGGATAGTCCTTGAAAGAATAGTTAGAAATAGTAAAAAGCTTAATCGAATTACACCACGCATTCCGATGATTTTAAAATATATGTATTCGATTTTGATTGTAGTTTTTGGTTGGGTTATATTTCGGGCAGAAAATCTCCATAGATTAAAGATAATGATAATAAGGATGGTAACGCCTTATTCAAATATTACGTCTCACTATAGTTTGTTCGAACTTGTTAATCATAAGCAATTTGTAATGTTATTAATTGCAATTGTATGGGTATTTGTAATTGAAAGAAAGGACATTAGAATCAAGAATAGGTTATTAGGTCTTTGCATTGATGCGGGAGCACTGCTTTGGTGCCTGATTGCATTGACAGGAGAAGCATATAATCCATTCATTTATTTTCGATTCTGATCAGTTTTAAGAGAGGTTTTATCGATGAACAAAGCTCGTATCATAATGTTTTTTTGCCTAATTGTTTTATTGCCGAGTCTTAGTTATATAATTAAGACTAATGTGCGCTTTACAAATTACGAGGGAAGAAAAATGGCAGAGAAACCATTGTTAATTGAACCTGACTTTTGTGAGAAATTTGATGATTACTATGCTGATAATTCTCCTTGGCGAAATGAAATGGTTACTCTCAACAGTTGTTTATCAACATTCGTCTTTAAGGACTCATCGTCAAAAGACAGCATAAAAGGAAAAGACGGATGGTATTTTTATCGTCCTGACGAGTTAGATGAGTATAAAAGAATAAACCTTCTTTCAGATGATGAATTAGATAGTAAAGTGAATGATATTTCTCTTCTTAATAGTATATTGGACTCGGAAGGAGTCGAATTATTTATTTTTGTTGCGCCTGACAAGTCTGAGATATATGAAGATATGATGCCAAGGTGTTATAAAAGATATGGGGACATATGTCGCGCAGAACAGGTTGGTATAGAGTTGGCGCTAACTGATGTTAATTATGTATTTCCTGTAGATGAATTAAAAAAGACTGCAGATGAATTGGAAAATAGTCAATTGTATTATAAACTTGATACACACTGGAACTATTTAGGCGGATACGTTGGGTGTAAAAGTCTGTTGAAACAGATGGATATCGAGCTACCTGATGTTTCAGAGTTAACAATGGAAACAACATACAATGTTGGAAGTAGTGCGTATGGCAAGTTCGATATTTCAAATGGACTTGGAATGGCAGCCGTTTTTGATAAGGATATAAGTTATAACATTGACGGATATTATTATTCTGACAGTATCGAATACAGCGGAGATTTGTGGTCTAACATGGAAGATTTTTATGGGACGGTATCTTCTCACAATGAGGATGCCCCGATAAAAAAGAGATTACTGTTTGTTAGAGATTCATTTGGAACAGCAATGTATCCGGTGTTAGGAAATATCTATGAAGATGTTATTAGTCCACACAGGAATAATATTGGCTCAGTAGAGAGCTTGTTAGCATATGAGCCGGATGTTATTGTCTGGGAAACTGTAGAAAGATCCTTAAGTTTACCTTGTTTTGCTATAAATAATTAGGACAAAAATGACTTATAGCTTAGGAGAGAATAGATTGAATACAAAACTATTTAAGTATATTAAAGCATGCGTGATGGTGGTTGTGTGTTTTTTTCTGTCATATACGATTATCGTGAAAAACGGGAACTCAAATTACAATTACGTTACAAAAAATGATTCATTGGAGTCATATGTGCTTAGTGCGGGAGAATGCTATGAGGAAATAATACTGGCAAATAGTGATGACATGTCGCTCCAAAAACTTTGGATAGAATTGAATGAAGTGTCGATGTCAGATAGTGATCAATTTCATATTTCTTTAGGTGCCAACGATTATGTGTATACTTTGGATGAACTTAATGATAGTAAGGAGATAGAACTTTATTTTAGTGGCGAAGATGCAAGCGTTAATCTTTCTCTAGAATTACGTGGAAAGACAAATTCGTATATTTCACTTGTCAGAAGTGCTCAAACACAGGGTATCTATGTGGGGAAAGAGTATAGCGTAAACCAGTTAGAAAGACGCTCTTTTTTGTATAACTTTATGTTAGCAGTGCTTGTGGTAGCAATACTTTTTGAAGTAATAGTAATTTGTTTTTGCACAAATCTTGTGAGTGATTCTTTTCATCAATTAGTCACTGCTTTAATTATATTTTTGCTCATCTGTTTAAGGGATATAACATTGGTGGTTAATCCACAGGAGTTTGCTGAGCAGATTGGAACAGGTTTTTATTGGGGAACTAACGCCGGTTTTGTAGAGGCTTTAACTACTACAGAAGCGGGGTATTGTGCCATGGGTTATAGATTAATCTCGTGGCTGGTTTGTCGAACTAGATTTGGAAGAATCCATTTTGTGGAAATAACTAATATCTTTTTAGCATCATATATTGCCTTGTGTTGCAGCATGGTTACTAGGGTGCGATTGTTCAAGGAGAAGATTGAAGACAATAAAGCTATAGTTTTTCTAACTGCATTATATGTTCCGATGATTGCACTGTCATGTGATTCAAACTTTTTGTTTATTGATATAGGATATTGGGGATTTTTTATCATACTTTGTCTATGGTTGAGAGGAAACGAGTATAAGAGAAAATGGTATGGATATGTATTTGATTTTGGAATTATAGCGTTGTCTTGTCTCACTAAGGGGCATTTTGTAATGCTCATTCCTGCAGCCATTGTGCATCTTTTTATGTCAAAAACTAAAACAAGATGGATTGACACTGCAATTTTGTTTGGAGGATTGGCTCAACTTGCAATTACGGCCCGCGGGAATGCAGTTTCTATGTGGACAAAGGAGAACACGATTGTTCAGCTTATCAAAGGAGCATTTAAAGAATTAGGTAAGGTTTCGTTAAGAGTGTGGGGAGTTGTTCCGAAAATTAAGGTGGCGGCTTATTTAGGAATAATTGAGTGGGTTATTTTGCTGGTTGTATTTGGAATTCTTTTTGTTAGGTGGTACAAATCAAAAGATGAAGAATTACTTGTGAGTATGTTACTGATTGGCTTGGCCTTTGTTGAGATAGTGTTTTTAGTAATTACTTCATTTTCGTATTCAGGGGACAGATATCTCAAGAGCAGATATGAGATGTTTCTTATAGTTACTACAATATTCTTCTATCTAAGAATGTTTGCAGCGGTAATAAACGAAAAAAGTTTTTTTATTAGTATGAGTTTGCTTATGTTTTTAGGTATAATTGATGAGTATAAAGCTGATTACTATAAAGCGTGGAGTGTAACAACTAGGATAAGCGACTGGCACGTGGTCGCAAAAAACGTTGAAGAAGATGATGCTTATTTTATAAAACTAGATCCATCAACATGGACATACCGAAATTACAATAAAGGCGCTAGCGAAAGCGTCTGTGATGCGCTTCCAACTGCTATATTCGAGGAGAGGCTAGATGTTTTGGCGGTGTATGCTATGAACAGAGATTTGTCACGAGATATAGCTCTTAGGTTACATTTTGAAGATGGTAATATCATGGAAGTTAAGAAAACGTCATCGGATATAAAAGAATATATGACATTCTATTTAGATGCCCCTGTTAAAGGTGTTGAGAGGGTGGAGTTTTTTGATTATGATAGTAAAGAGAATATTTATATAAAGGATGTTTGTGTTTGCTATCTGGATGATGATTACAAATTTATACTAAGGCCA
>JAEEGL015705708.1_pt1 | contig 22623 bp, 10 predicted proteins | sample 9134231 | NCBI WGS metagenome assembly JAEEGL01 (sample SAMN16246548, study PRJNA631951) | gut metagenome | biome: gut microbiome; feature: rumen; material: fiber-attached | host: Bos | place: Iran: Karaj | collected 2018-10
AGTTTGTGCCCGATACAGGTCTTGTTATGACCACCGGAGATGTGAGGGCGCTGACCGCAGGAATATTACCCCAGGGGGCTGTCGGAAATGTGACCTGGAGTGTGGGAAATCCCGATATACTTGTTGTAAATAAAGGAAAGATCACTGCCCTGGCAAACGGAACCACTCAAGTGACTGCGTCTGTCGGGGAACTGAGCGAATCCGTTTCGGTGACCGTTAAGGATATAGAAGTGGAGAGTGTTGCCATATCCAATGGCACGGAAGAAATCACGGAACTGGACGTTGCCTTGGGCAGAACAGAGGCTGTTAAGGCTGTTTTGAATCCTTCAAACGCAACGAATAAAAATGTCGTATGGAGCAGTGGGGATGAAACTGTTGCCACGGTTGACAGAGGCAGGATAACCGGTGTGAAGCTGGGAGATGTTGTAATTGATGTCAAAACAGAGGATGGAACGAAGGGAACAACGCTTATTGTCCATGTAAAGCCTGTGGCCTTGGAAAGTGTTACGATCAGCAAGTCTGAACTTGAACTCATAATAGGAAACAAAGGCAAGCTGACAGCCCAGGTACTTCCTACCGACTATGCAGATCGTTCTGTTACCTGGTCTTCTTCAAAAACTTCCGTTGCCACTGTAGATGATAATGGTCTGGTTACCGGCGTAGGCATGGGAACCGCTACTATCACGGCTACGGCAGCAGACGGAAAGACAAAGGCTTCATGTGAGGTGACGGTAAAGAGTGTTCCGGCTACATCTATTACGCTTAACCCGACCGGTAACTTTACCATTAATATCAATGAAACGAAAACGCTTACAGCGAATGTGCTTCCTGCAGAATGTGTAAATGAAGTGACCTGGACCACTACTGCTTCCTCCATCGCCACAGTAAATAATGGTGTGGTCAAGGGCGTTGGTGCAGGTTCGGCAGTGATCACAGCTTCGGTGGCAGGAGCAGCAGGACCGATCACGGTACAGTGTGAGGTGACTGTGGTGGATCCGAATGCTTCACAGGGTGATCCGGTAAATCCCGGCCCCGGACCCGCACCCGGTCCCGATCCTGATCCTGAGAATCCGGGGGCAGATGACGAGGTTGTGGATGTAACAGGTATTACCCTGGATCCCGCGGATAAGCTGGAACTGAAGGTTAAGCAGACTAAGCAGATCAAGGCTGTGGTAGCTCCCGAGAACGCCACGGACAAGACAGTGACCTGGGCTACATCCGACAAAAAGGTGGCTACCGTGGATAAGGACGGTAAGGTGACGGGCGTGGCTGCCGGTAAGGCAGTGATCACCGCAGTTGCAGGTAAATTCAGCGCATCCGTAAACGTGATCGTAAAGAAGGAGGTCAGCGGCAACGAGACTCCCGAGCCTGTTCAGGAAGAGAAGACAAAGATACCTTTCAGTATCGGCGGAAAGACTCTGAACATAGAATATACCGGAAAGACTGAATATAACGGCTCCAAGGTGCTGCTCAGTGATATCACCGTAGGCGGCGCAAAGGAGGGTGAGGTGATCCCCGGTACTTCAGTCAGGTTCAAGAAGGTGAAGTATAAGGATAATAAGAAGGTGGGAACAGGCCACTTTACCGTAATGCTCAAGGCGGAGAAGATCTCCGACAAAAATGCAAACAAGACAAACAAGGGTGATGTGAAGGCAGCCAATAAGTACCTCAAGGAGAATCCGGCTCCCTTTACCATAGCACCCAGAACTCTTGCATCCGATAAGATTTCGGGAACCGCTGTTTATAACGCAAAGAAGAATTCCTGGAAGTTCAAGCTGACCATGGATGTGGGCGGAAAGAAGCCTCTGAAGCTTAAATTTAACAAGAAGAGCGCTAAGACGGACTTTACTCCCGATGCTTCCTTCGCTGTGGGAACAGACGGAAATTATCCCGCAACCGTTAATATCACAGGCGTAAATAATTTCACCGGCACTGCAGCAGTCAGTGTACAGGTAAAGTAACAGATCCCGGATCTGTTCCCTGAAATTGACAAGACGAAAAAGGCGTGGCTTTGGCCGCGCCTTTTTCTTATCTGTTTTGAACCGGTTTGATAGGTTATTGCTTATTGTGTCAGTATAGTGTAAAGTTATTTGTGTAGAAAGGTAGTACCCACGGCAATCTGTCTTGATATTGTTATGAATGTCTATGATTATGGTGATCAGTCTTCAAACCTTGTACTGATCCGGCCGGTAAGCGATCAGGAATTAAGATCCATTCATGAGGAAATGGCGGCTATTGAGAAAATGAGCGGCGCTGTTTTCTGCCTCAGGGCAGTAGAGATCACTGACTGGAATACCCAGCTGTCCCCGTGGAGAGCAGCCGCGGTATACGGAGACAGCGACTTCGGTGAGGGGGCTGCCGGGACTCTGGATGAGATCCTTAAACTTACAACCGACAGAGAAAAGAAATACTATCTGGGAGGATACTCTCTTGCAGGTCTGTTCGCATTATGGAGTGCCTGCCGCAGGTCTGTTTTTTCAGGCGTAGCCGCCGTATCGCCCTCCCTGTGGTTTCCATGCTTCACTGAGTATCTGGCCCAAAACCGCTGCCTGGTACCTCAGGTATATCTGAGCCTTGGAGTCAAAGAGTCCAGGGTGAAAAATCCTGTCGTATCCACGGTGGCCGACAGATTGCGTGACAGTTATGATATTTTGCGCGGGCAGGGGATAGACTGCACCCTTGAGTGGAACCCGGGTAACCATTTCTGTGATGTGCCGCTTCGCATGGCTAAAGGCTTCTCTGCAGTGCTTCTGAATGAAAAAACGTGAATTGTTGACGCCGGCGTAAAGGTTTCAGATCATGGCATCAGGTGACCGGGGCAAAAAATACGTGCGTTATGGACTTTTTACTGATATAATGGTTAAGGAGAAAAAGGTTTTCTTTTTAGGAGGTGTGTATGGGGACGAAGAGTTCAAAAGGATTGGGGATAAGAGGAAAGATGATCATATCGGTGGTGCCGGTGGTGCTGCTTTCCCTTATCATATGTACTGCAGTCAACAGTTCCGTGGCGAAGAAGTCTATCAATTCCGAGATCTCGGGGAAGATGAATGAGACTTTGAATTATAATCTCTCCGAGGTACAGGGGAAGCTGGACAAAGTAAAAAAGGCTGCGGAAGATCTTTCTATTTTTGTTTCAAAGACATATACCACGTCAAGGATCTCGGTTTTCCAGAACGTTTTTGCCCAGGAGATCAGGTCGGATGATATCGTGAACGGCTGCGGTATCTGGTTTGAGCCTAAGGTTTATACCGGAGACGCTGCGCACTTTGGCGAGGAATACGTGGGCCCGTACTGGTATCGCGGTGAAGGCGATGTCATAGAAGAGGACTGGCAGTATTCAAATGCCGAGTACGATTATTTTTCACAGGAATATTATCTGAATGCGAAGGCGCAGACCTCACTGGAAGCGATAATCACGGATCCCTACTATGATCCCGGCAGCGGCATCATCATGGCTACCTGTTCCTGCCCGATATTCGGAGACAACGGTAAATTCATCGGTTGCGTCACCGTGGATATAAGCCTTGAGAGCATTTCCGATCTGATAGGATCCATAAGAGTCGGTGAGTCAGGCAAAGCCGTACTCGTTACAGCCGACGGTACCTATATTTATACTGAGGATATTTCCAAGGTCTCATCCGCCATGAAGATAGCGGATGATCCCGACGGGATCAGCTCGGTTGCTTCAACCGTGATGGGAAGCAGCAGCGGTGAGACGACCTATAAATCGGATAAGGGACTGATAAACACATACTTCGGCACACTCCCCGGGGTGGGCTGGAAGCTTCTTGTGGTAATGCCGGTGTCTGAAATAAACGCACCTATAAACAGGATGATCCGCATTTCCCTTATCATCTGTATTCTGGCTGTTGTTATATGCGGTGCATGTATCGTAGTCATAGCCGGTTCCATAGCCGGTTCCATAGAAAAGGTAAAGGTTTTTGCCGGAGTTCTTGCATCCGGTGACTTTACGGTTAGTAAACTGGAAGTGAAAAGCTCTGATGAAGTGGGACAGATGTCCGATTCGCTGAATCACATGTATGAGAGCAACAGTACTGTCATAAGGAACATATCAAACGGTTCCATTCAGGTTAAGGAGTCTTCCGAACAGCTGACAAAGGTTTCCGAGGATCTTGCCAGAAAGTTTAATGTTATTCATGATTCGATGTCCACTGTCAATGATGCTATGACGAACACCGGTGCGGCGACTCAGGAGGTTTCCGCTTCCGCAAATGAGGTGAATTCCTCAGTTGTGGGTCTTGCTCGTGAGACTGATGAGACCATGAAGGAAGTAAAGGAGATCCTGAAGCGTGCAGAAGAGATAGTCAGGGATTCACAGAAATCCTGTGACTACGCCATAGCAATAGCGGATGAGAGAGGCAGGGAACTGGAGAGCGCCAGTGAGAAGGCTGAGGTCATCAACGAAATAGGCGCGCTTGCAGATGCCATCGCAGGCATAGCGGAGCAGATCAACCTATTGTCTTTGAATGCATCCATCGAGGCAGCAAGAGCCGGTGAGCACGGACGCGGTTTTGCCGTGGTTGCTTCCGAGATAAATAAGCTGGCCATGGATACCGCACATTCTGTCGATCAGATCAAATCCACCATCAGCGGTATTCAGGACGCGTTCTCCGATCTGGACAGGTGTTCGGCTGATCTGCTTAATTTTGTAAAGGAAACTGTTACGCCTGATTATAAGAAATTCATTGAGACAGGAAAACAGTATGGCGCGGACGCCCAGTCCTTTGGAGAACTGACCGGCCATATTTCGGAGATGGTAAAGAATATCAGAGAGACCATGGACCAGGTGAACGATGCCGTTGCATCGATTGCCGAGAGTGCGAATTCCACAGCAGAGTCGTCAGCGAACGTCACGGATACTGTTGAAGAGGTTAATCTTATGGTTTCCGATATTTCGTCGATGGCCCAGACACAGCAGGATATATCCATTGGACTGAATGATATTGTTAATGAGTTCAAGCTGTAAAAGCTCAGGATTTATAATGAATTAAAAAACGGAATTGATAAAAGGCTGCGGCGAGAGCTGCAGCCTTTTTAAAAAAATAATGTATTGAGGAAAGATTCCGGTAAGTTAAGTGGTGATCACATGAAAACTGTAAGAGTAGTAGCGGCGGTGATCAGGGACGGCGATAAGATATTTGCCACCGCCAGAGGATATGGTGAGTATAAAGGCTGGTGGGAGTTTCCGGGGGGAAAGATAGAAGAAGGAGAGACGCCGCAGCAAGCGCTGGTACGTGAGATACGCGAGGAACTGACGGCAGAGATCCTTGTAGGGGATCTGATCAGAACCATCGAATATGATTATCATTCATTTCATCTTTCCATGGATTGCTTCTGGGCGGAGGTGGTATCGGGGCATCTTGAACTGAAGGAAGCAGAGGACGCAAAATGGCTTACAGCAGAGCAGTTGTATGAAGTAAATTGGCTTCCGGCGGATATGGAACTGATAGACCCCATAAGACAGACTCTGGCAAAGAGTTCAGTTTTTGACTGAATTCTGATATAATGTAACGGAGTGCATTTTGCATTTTTACATATGCAGGATTCCATCGAAATAAGGGGAATGTGGAAATGGATGGTACTCTGGGAGGATTATTTATGAGGAAAATGAATTTTAAATCGATACTGGCAATTGCTTTATCTATGGTTATGGCGTTTCCTGTCTCTGTTTCTGCGACAGAGGACGGGTTTACCCGTGAAGAAGACCTTTCTGAGAATGCCGGAGAAGACCTGGCTGAGGAGGTTACGGCAACCCTGCCTAAGGAAGAAACGGTGGGGGATAGCGCAGCGGTGCCTGAGATCCTTTCATATGGCGGCGGGTTTGAGTCCATCTATGCCACCATCGCCAACGTAAGTGACGAGCAGGTGACAGCAGTTTCGTATGAGGGGACTATGTCAGGGCAGCTTTCAGGAGATGACCTTAAATATCTGGTGAGAGATGATAAGAACGGAAATGTCAGGGTGGATATCCCGGGACTTAAGAAAGATGGTGTCTACAACCTTAAGATAACTGCAAATAATCTGACTATGACCTGTGAAGAAATACATGTAAGGTCTTATGACCGTTCCGGTTATGCGCATTTTAATTATAACGAGGGTGTGGGGGCATACAATGACGACGGTACCCTTAAGGATAACGCCATAGTACTGTATGTGACGGATGAAAACAAGAATGATGTAAAGCTTACCGTGGGCTCAAAGGAAGTCACCGGCATAGGGAATATCCTGAACTCGGCAGGGGCATCGGGAAGCGGCAAGAAAAATACAAACAATGGGATAATAAAGGAGCTGGCAAAGAAAAATATACCTCTGGCAGTCAGGATAATAGGTTCCGTAAAAAACCTTAATGATACTTCGGATCCTTCGAGTGAGGCGCTTATCCAGGGTCTGACCGCATATGATTCCGCTGATTATGGCGGATCCAAAGGGGATAATGGCGGAATGGCCAGGATGAAGGGCGGTAAGAATATCACCATAGAAGGTATAGGCACCGATGCCGTGGCAGACGGCTGGGGCTTTCATTTTATTGCGGAGGATGATTACGGTAAAAGCTTTGAGCTTCGCAATCTGACTTTCAGGAACACCCCCGAGGATGCCGTGGGAATGGAGGGGGTTCAGAGTGGCACCGACCTGACTGCTCCGGTGGAACGATGCTGGATCCATAACAATGAGTTTTATGGCCCTTCATTTACCGTGGCTGCAGAGAATGATAAGCATGAGGGCGACGGTTCCTGTGATTTTAAACGGGGACAGTATCTGACGGTGGATTATAATTATTTTGAGGGCTGCCATAAGACCTGCCTGGTAGGCTCAGACGATAGCAGTTTGCAATTTAATCTGACATATCACCACAATTACTGGTATCTGTGCGATCAAAGAGGACCCCTGGCACGCAGGGCGAATATACATATGTATAATAATTTCTTCTTTGGACAGACCTCTTATGCCATGAATACCAGGGCTGATGCTTATATCTATTCAGAGTATAATCTCTTCTATATGTGTAAAAATCCCAGCAGGGTGGACGGTGGTGCCATCAAGAGTTTCGAGGACAATCTTTCGGGCTGTATCGATGAAGGAAAGTTGGCTACCTCTGTAGAGTTTCAAAACGAGGAAGTTGAGAATAACTGCAGGTTTAGTGCAAGAAATATTGATTACAGCAATTTTGATGCCGATGCAACTCTTTCATATATCCCCGATGATCAGTATCGGCTCCAAAATAATATGAGCTTTATGAGAAAAGAAATATATGCTTATGCGGGAGTGATGAAAGAATGGGTTGACGGAGTTGGTGTTGTAAAAACAGGTGATATATCGGTTATTTCCAGATTCGGTGTGGTGCCGGAAAAAGTGTGGGTGAAGGGCGGCGAAAAATGGACAAAGGTTTTGAATAAACAAAAGACAATGTATGCCTTCAGTATCCCTACTGAGTGTGATGTGACAATCCAGTATGCCAGTGAGGATCCTTCAAAGACCGGTGTGCTGATCGATGAAACGGGCAAGAAAATGCACCAGGGAAGCATTACGATAATGCTTCCTGCAGGTAATTATGCCGTTCATTCTGTTAATCATAATCCCGGCAATTTTAAAACGAAGACACTTGGTTCCTTTAAGGAGATGGCCACGTGTACCATTACTGTTAGCAGCACAGATCCGAACTATGATCCGGCTGAATATATGAGCGTTAAGTATGCGGTGACTGATAAAGAGGCTGATGACTATGAGTTTACAGAAGTCACAGTAGAAAAAACGGCGACGGTGGCAGATCTCATATATCTGGCGCAGATCGTTAAAGATGTCGGGGAAGTGAAGATGGCGTCAAACGGCGGATATGAGACTGTAGCTCAGAGTGCCGTTCTTACTGAAAACGGACAATATGTCATCATATTTAAGAAAGATGAATACAAGGTGGATGTGAACGTGAACAGTGTCACGCTGGATCCGGCCGCAGACTTTGAACTGAACGTGGATGAGACAAAGACGATAACGGCTACGGTAAAGCCTGATAATGCTACCGATAAGACTGTTACATGGAAATCATCGGTGCCCGGCGTAGCTACAGTTGATGGCGGAGTCGTAACGGCTAAGGCAGAGGGAGAAACCGTCATTTCTGCGACTGCAGGGGGGGAATCGGCCTCGCTCAAGGTTACCGTTAAGAAGCCGTCCGGCGGACAAAGCGGAGAAGGCGGCGGACAAAGCGGAGATGGCGGCGGACAAAGCGGCGAAGGCGGCGGACAAAGCGGTGAAGGCGGTGGACAAAGCGGTGAAGGCGGCGGACAAAGCGGCGAAGGCGGCGGACAAAGTGGCGAAGTCGGCGGACAAAGCGGTGAAGGCGGCGGAGAGTCCGGCGGCGGTGATAAGCCTGTACCTGTACCTGTGCCTGTACCCGATACAAAGGTGAAGCTGCCTGTGACCATCGGAGAGAAGACATATAATGTGGAATATACCGATAAGCCTCAGTTTACCGGTGCCAAAATAACGCTGAGCGATATCACCTTTGAGGGCGCAAAACCGGGAGAGGTGATCCCCGGTACGGCTGTTTTGTTTAAGTCGGTTAAGTATAAGAACAATAAGAATGCAGGCAAAAATGCATCTGCCGTTATAGTGCTCAAGGCGCAGAAGATGGAGGATAAGGCTGCAAATGCCGCCAACAAGGCTGCGGTAAAAGCAGCAAACAATGCATTTAAGGCTAATCCCATCATTTTTGAGATCGCGCAACGTCCCCTGGCTTCAGACAAGATCAGCGGAACGGCAGAGTATAACGCAAAGAGGAGTTCATGGAAATTCAAGCTTTCCATGGATGTTTCGGGTGCTAAGCCGTTAAAGCTTAAATTCAACAAGAAGGCCGAAAAAACTGACTTTACGGTGGATCCGGCTTTTGCTCCGGGAGAGGATGGCAGTTATCCTGCTACGGTGAAGCTGACGGGAAGTAACAATTTTACGGGCAGTGCAGATGTAAATGTAACTGTACGGCAGTGATAGATTGAATAATGAAAAGATCCTTCGGCTAAAGCCTCAGGATGACAGATGGTTGTGTCATTCTGAATGCGGTAAAACGGCTGTCATTCTGAATGCGGTAAAACGGCTGTCATTCTGAGCGGAGCGACGCATATCACATTACGAAGTGATGTGATGCCGCCCTTTTGGTGTCATAAGGAATCCACCACTACGTGGTACCCCTTATGACGAATGACGAGGGGTTGCGAAGCAACAGGAAGAATCTTGACAGATCTGGCATATGATTAAAGTGTAGGAGGAGGTTCACTATGAGAAGGAAGATCATTTCGACGTTGTTGGTGACGGCCATGATGCTTCAGCTTGTCACACCCATGGGGACGGTTTATGCATCATCCGATGCTGTGGATAAAGCTGCGGCAGATGAGGTGTCGGTTCAGGCTGATGTGCAGCCGCTGCAGGAAAAGCCGACAGACGAACAGCTCATTATGGATGCTCAGTCGGACGAGGATGCCACAGGCACGCAGGAATCAGGGAAGATTACGGACGTTGATACCGACGTTAAAGCATCCGGATCTGCAACCGATGTCAAATCGTCCGGACCGGCATCCGACGAAGAACGCCTGGGAACTGCCGATCGCACCTGCACGGCTACGATCAGGAATTCCAATGGTCAGGCGGTGGAATCGGTGGAATACAATGAGACCGTGACCATAATCCTGTCGAACTTCTCGCCCGCAGTCAGCGAGAACTGGGAAGTGACCGCCGAACCCGGATTTACAAATGCGGAGGGGGAGAGCGCGCCCTATAACAGGATGAAGCACGGCCAGACCACAGTGACAAAGGATGTGGCGAACAATACCGTGACCCTGGAAAACGTATATCTGGGGCCTGCCGAGCCGCAGTATGATACCTATGGCGTGGAACCGGGAGTGTACAAGGTCTCCGTGACTGTATATGAGGATCCGGTCCATGCGCCCTATTCTGGAGCCACTTATTATTCCACAAATACTTTCGAAGTAAAAAGGAGCGACGGCGGGCCTTCCATAAAGACGAAATCCATCCCGGATATTTTGGAGGGGGAGTACTACAGTGTGAAGCTGGAAGCTGAGGGCGAGGGCGATCTCACCTGGAGCGAGGCAGGCGGAAATGCGTGGCTTTCATGGGTAGGCCTGTCTCTTTCCTCCGACGGCGTGATATCCGGTACGGTCACCATCGATCCTGATAATGGAGCCTGGGCCGGTACTCTCAATCCTAAGTATATTTTGTTTTTTAATCTTAAGGTTACTGACAGCAAGGGCAGGAAAGTCACCAGGGAAGTGGAGGCGGATTTTTATACTGCCGCCGGCGGCGCGCTGAAGATATCCACCACTTATCTGTATCCCGGCAAAATAAACGTGCCCTATGAAGGAAAGGTGATAGCCGAGGGCGGCGGCGGAATAAAGAGCATGACCGCAGAAGGACTTCCTCAGGGCCTTTCCATGTCAAATGACGGAACCATATCCGGCACGCCCTCCGTACACGGCACCTTCAAGGTATCTGTGAATGCCGTACCTGTCAGCGAAGAACAGGAACCGGTCAAAAAAGAACTGAACCTCACCATTAAGGGGGAGGTTTTAAAAGTGAGCATATCTTCCAATATCATAGCGAGGGTTAAGGGCAGGACCTGTCTGCTCTATGCCACCTTCGGCGATACGGATCCTGTATGCATTTCTTCGGTAAATCCGGCCGTGTTAAAGGGCGGAGATTATCTCAAGGACATTTACTATTCGTATAATCAGACAACTGTCAAGGATATCACACTGGGAGTTTATCTGGCGGGAAAGAATGATATGATCACCCTGGCGTCTACCCCCGCCGATACGGAATACATCATAGAAGGTTCCCAGACGGCTGTCCTTATGGAAAGCGAAGATAGCCCCGGTATCATAAAGCTTCCTTCAGATGTGGTTTTTGAGGACGAAGAAGGAAAGCCTGTGGAGTCGATGCAGGGCAGATATGATTTTGGATTCAGAGCTGCTTCGGGAGGCTTTTGCCCGGGAGAGGTGGTCACGGATGAGATAAAGGCTTATGAGGTGAGTCTTGCTTTTCATAATTCCATGTTTACACTGATCCCCGAGGCAAACCCTAATGCCTGGTACATCAAGGGCAAAACCGGAAATGATAAAAGAAAGTATGACATATCGGAAAACAAGGATGTCATTACGGTGGTGATCCCTTCATTTAAAAAGAATGCAAAGCTCAACGGAAAACTCTATTATGCCCTGAGCGATGATACCCCCGCTGTGGGAAAGACGGTGGAGATATTCCAGAAGCTCCCCGGTACCACTCTGAATTATACCGCCAAAGCGGGAACTGACGGAAGCTTTACGGCAGATGTATATTCCGGGGTGGATGTCACTATGTACAGCTACGAGCTGGCCGGAAATAAAAAAGTGGTTACAGATGATATAGACAAAGAACAGGTGATGTATCTGCCGGCAGATTATACTGCGGCCAGAGTGAACCTGAAGCTGGAAATGTCCGGTAAAAATGATGATGCGACAAAGAAGTATCTCAAGGCATTGGGACAGCCCGGAATAGCTGTTCAAAGCTACCTTGGAGACAAGGAACTTGTCAGTGATTATCTTATAGCATATTCTGACGGCAGTGTGAATGTTCACAGGATATGGACCATGGGAGCATATGATGAACTGATAGCTCTTTCGAAAAAGGCCTCGGACAGGGAAGTGACGCTCAAATGGGCAGGTAACCCGGTATTTTTGCCGGGAAGCACTACAGTTAAAAATCTGGATACGAGGCTTTGCGGTGAGGCAGATGTGAAACTGCCCGTCAGAGGCGGTATCGTGGTGACGACACACAACAGATCCACTATCTCGGCATCATATAAAGCCTACTGGTTCGATCATGCCACAGGAGCATATGCAGGGGCTTCCGAAGACTGTTCGCTTCCGAATAAATGTGATAAGGATATGGCTTATTGCTGCCCCGGCGCTCCCGGAGTTTATGATGTGGTGGTGATGTCTTCAACCATGTATCCCGTGACAGAGAGCTTCAAGGCTGTCAAAGAAAAGTATTCGGAGGATTCCACGGCAGCGGTGTTTGAGAATGTTACCATAGCCGACGGCACCGGCGTAGACCTGGGAGAAGTCAGCTTTGATGAGGCACAGCTTGCCGGTGCCTTCTATCTGACACAGCCCGGATCCGTTATTTCATCTTATGAGTCCTGCTTCACCAGTGAGGATCTGATCCCCGTTACCGGAAGTGTGATCCTGGATAAGGGCTATACAGGCAGGATCAAGCGTATTTATGCACTTTCGAAGGCCGGCGGAAGCATAGAATATATGTATATAGGAGGTCGCCTTGTTCCTTTGAATGAGGAATATGGTTATCTTAATTACTACCCGGAAAATCTGAGCGCTCCTACGTCATATACCGTTTATGTGAAACCTGAATTTGGCAAGGATGTGGATTTCACTCTCTTTGCTGATATAGAAGCGGATGTCAGCGGTGGTAAGAAAAACTATTATAATGAACCTTTGGGACGGATACAGATCAAAAAGCCGGGTATTTCATTTACTGCTCCCGCAGTCACCGGAAAAGCCGGAATATTTACCAGACTTTCGGTTCCCGATGCTTCACGGGTATATGTATACGACGGGGATGATCTGATCTATGAAGAATATTATGAAAAGAAGTTTGAAGGCAATGTGAAGATGGCTCTTTCGGGCTGCGGCAGATATAAAAACGAAAAGCATCGTCTGCGCGCAAAGGCTGTAACTGCCGACGGAAAAGGAAAGAATACCGAGTCTGTGGTAGAAGTGGATGTGATGTTTGTGGAGGGCGCGCCTTCCATCAAGGATCAGTATCTGGAACTGGTGAGGGATGACGGCACCGTATACGCCACTGTCAAAAGCGGCGGAAAGTATAATAATACCTGGATGGTCAAGTGCCGCGTCTGCGTGGAGATCGAAAACTACGAAAATCTGGATGAAAGCTATTGCGAGATGCTCACCGGTGAAAAGGCTCCGGCGGTGGCTGCGATCGAGATGCATTCAGGCTGGCTGGGAGGCGCATTCTATCCTCTTAAGGGAAGCAAAGGCTTATACAGAAGCGATATCATTTCGGGCCGCACCGTGGAAACCGTGGATATTCTGTACGGTATGAAAGATACTGCGGCGGATTATAAAACCGGAAATATAGACGCGGATCTTTCCTTTGGGGATGAGGTGAAAGGTTCGACCCTGGAGAAGCTTAAGACTTCCGGAGCTGTGGATGCCCAAAAGGCGGAGGCTGCATCTGTTTATGAGGTGGAGCTGAACAAAAAGGAGTATGCCCAGAAGCGGACCTCCATCAAACAGAATGTTGAAGCTGTAAAAGAAGATCCCGCAATGGTTAAGCAGCTTTCCGATAATCTGAAAAAAGAGGGTATATATTACGCCGATCCTGCCACCGGAAAGATAGACAAGGCAAAGGGCCCCGAATGGACCCATGTGGAAGGCAAGGGAGAGTTCGTGAGCGCTGTGGATATGCTCGATAAAGCGAAGGATGCGCAGCTTCCCGAGGGCTCATATGCATATTCCGGCATGGTGAGGAACCTGACGGAGGAAGAGTATATCAAAGAACTGAAAAAGATGATGGACCGTGTCACCATCATAGCCGAATATGATCCTCCCTATTTTGACGAGTATCAGTACAACGGTAATTTCGATGACATGGAGATCACATATTATGATGATTACATGCCTGTGAATTCAATAGTGATAACGGATGAAGGCGGAATGGTGATGGAGGAGACCTATACCATCTGCTTCCCCGGTGATACATCCACGGGACAGGTCACCATCAACCGGGTGGCCGAGGTGGACGAGTCCGGTACGCCCACGGGCGGATATGATTATTTAGAGACCGGAGACATGCTTGTCACAGGTGGCGGAGACGGTGGCTCAGGTTCAGGCGAAGGCGGCGGAACAGGTGAAGTCTTTACCGGCGAAGGCGGCGGGTACGGTTTCTTTGATCCCAACGGCGGTGGAACCTCCGGCGGATATGACTCATTTACAGCCTTCGGCGACGCCAGAGGTGCAAAGGGCTTATATGACTCCTTTAATGATTTTCATCAGGCCTTTAACAAATCAGGAGGCGGCTCAAACTTTGGCTTTGGCGGTCTTGAGGGCCAGCTCCTGAACGGATCCATAGACACGCTGATGAACATGTTTGATTTTGCCAGCGAGACCATGGACCTCATGGACGTGAAGATGGCGGCAAAGAAGCTTTTGAACAGCCCCTGTGCCAATAAGCTTCCCAGAGCTACCTATGAGAACATGAAGCGCAATTACGATAATTTCGTGAAGATGGTGAATGACGCCGAGGCCTGGAGTACTTCCCTGGCGGTCCTTAATTCGCTTCACACCGGCGCCCAGACCTTCGGTCTGTACAATGCGGGAGGAGTTTTCGGAAAATGTCTGGATCTGACCGTGTCAGGCGGACTGTACGGTGCGAATTTCATCAAGCGCATGAAGATGGAAAATGTGGCAAACGAGTCCAGGATGTTCATCGACATGCTGAAGCTCTTTATCTGGAAGATGGCCCGTCAGAATAATGACTGGAACTGTCTGCAGGCTCTGATGAAGGATAAACAGAACACACAGCAGGCCAAATATATCCCTTATATCGATCCTTCGGGAACCGTGTACGAGGGCGTGCTTTCAAATCCTGTGAAGGGTGCCACGGTGAAGCTGTATGTGAGGGATGATGCCGCCGATGACGGCCTGTCTCCCGCAGATCCCGACAGGATCGATCCTTCGGACAATGTGCAGACCGCCGATGAGAACGGATATTATTCCTGGCTGGTGAGTGAGGGCAGTTATTTTGTGACCGCCGATGCAAACGGCAGAGGAGAGGGAGATTCCCAGAATGACGTACAGGCTACGGTGAAGGGGAAAAAGCATGATTATCTGCCGGTACCTCCTCCCCAGTTGAATGTCAATATCCCTGTGATGAATTATGATACTCCCGTGGTGGAACAGGTGGCTGCAGCCACAGATGGCGTGTACATCCGTTTTGATAAATACATGGATGAGGACAGCCTGAAGACGGCAGATGCTCTGACAGTAAGGGATAAGTATGGCAACAGGATAAACACTGTGATCCAGCTTCTCGATTCAGAGACAGAGCCTGACAATATAAAGCAGAGCGAAAGAGGTACCTATTCACGGACAGTGAAACTTGCAGGTACTTTCAAGGCGGGAGCGACGGTCACGTTGAGTGTTTCCGAAGAGTGTCTGAGCTACTGCGGCGTAAGCGTCGGCGAAGTAAAGAATACCGATGTGACGGTCATGGCAAAGACAAAGGCTGATAAGCCGGCGCTTTCAAAGGACAGCGTCCAGCCGGGAGTGATCACGGATAAGACGGCGGTGATCTTTGCCCAGCCCGATAAAACCGAGATCTATTATACCACCGACGGATCGGATCCCAGGACCTCTGCCGGTGTGAAAAAGTACAATGCGGCCTTCACTATCCTTGGCGACTGTAAGGTAAAGGCCTATGCAAAGAAACTGGGATATACGGATTCTGATGTGGCGGAGTTTGCCTTCGCATCGCCGGATAATACCTCATCTCCCCAGGGAAATACTGACTGGGCCCAGGAGCAGGAGGAACTGGAGCGTCAGATACGCCAGGAACTGGCAAAGAAGGATCCCAAAGAGAAGGAAAAGGAGCCTGAACCCGAGCCGGAGCCCGAACCGGCTCCCAAGACGGAAGAAACCTATATTTACCAGGGAACTCTCCATACCTATACCATCACCTACGGCACGAACCTGACTTATACAGGCAAGAAGCAGAAGCCTTTTGTCACCGTAAAGCTGGAGGATGGGACGGAGCTTGGCAAGAAGGATTTCTCCGTCAGATATAAGAACAATAAGAACGCCGGGGACGCCTCCCTGTTCGTGACGCTGAAAAAAGCGTACAAGGCGGATAAGAAGCCGCTTAATAAGACGGCTCTCGCCTTCAAGATACTGCCCTTCACGGCCACCCAGGAGAACGTGACCTATAAAAAGATCAAAAAGGGCAAGGCAGCAGCGCTTAAGGTCGGGAACCTTCGTGTAAAGAAAAAGGAGTATGTGTTTGACGAAGCTGCCATGACCCTTACCTTCTCGGGGAATTTTGAGGGAACCATCAAGGCGGATCCGGAAAAAGTGGTGAAATAAACATTGTATATTTTTCACATTTATGGCATACTTATAGAAGTGACTTATTGTTAAGTTTCACTATGAAAAATTTATGGGGGTATTAGTATGGCTAAAGAGATTGTTGCAATGCTTCTTGCCGGCGGTCAGGGTTCCAGACTCTACGGACTGACCAAAAAGCTGGCAAAGCCGGCAGTTCCTTTTGGCGGGAAGTATCGTATCATAGACTTTCCTCTGTCCAATTGCGTAAACTCCGGCATCGACACCGTAGGTGTTCTGACCCAGTATCAGCCTCTGGTGCTGAATGAGTACATAGGTAACGGACAGCCCTGGGATCTGGACAGACTCTACGGCGGCGTTCATGTTCTGCCGCCCTATCAGCAGGCTTCAGGCTCGGACTGGTATAAGGGTACGGCGAACGCCATATATCAGAACCTTTCTTTTATCGAGAGATATGATCCCAAATATGTGATCATTCTTTCGGGTGACCAGATCTGCAAGCAGGATTATTCCGACTTTTTACGTTTCCACAAGGAAAAGGAAGCCGAATTCTCCGTTGCAGTCATGGAAGTGCCCTGGGATGAGGCTTCCCGCTTCGGCCTTATGGTGGCGGATGAAGACGGCAGGATCAGCGAGTTCCAGGAAAAGCCCAAGGAGCCCAAGTCCAACCTGGCGTCCATGGGTATATACATTTTTAACTGGGATATCATGAAGAAGTATCTCACCGAGGATGAGGCCGATCCCGAGTCCGAAAATGACTTCGGAAACAATATCATCCCTAATCTTTTAAAGGACAAGAGGCGTATGTTTGCCTACAGATTTTCAGGCTACTGGAAGGATGTGGGTACCATTTCTTCCCTCTGGGAAGCCAATATGGAAGTCCTGGATCCTGAGAATTCCGGCATCAATCTTTTTGACGACGACTGGAAGATATACAGCCGCAACAGCGGCATGCCCGGTCATCATATCAGCTCCGACGCGGTGGTTGAGGATTGCATGATCACCGACGGATGCAAGATCAGCGGCACTGTTAAGCATTCCATCCTTTTCCCCGGAGTCATAGTGGAAAAGGGCGCCAGCGTAGAGAATTCCGTAGTCATGGGAGGCTCTGTGATAAAGGCAGGCGCCACCATTACCCACAGTATCATAGCCGAAAATGTGGAGATCGGCTCAGGAGCGAAAGTGGGAGAAGTACCTTCCGACGGCGTGAAGGCTGTAGCTACCGTTTCCAGCGGCATTAAGGTGGGCCCCGGAGCAGTGGTGGGACCTAATGCCATGGTTGAAGCTGATGTAAAGGATGGTGAGAATATTGAATAATATGAACAATGAGGCTGTGGGGGTCATCTTCCGGAACAGCTATGATACCTTGCTTCCGGAGCTGACCAACGACCGCTCCATGGCCTCTATCCCCTTTGCCAGCCGTTACAGACTGGTGGATTTCATCCTTTCCAGCATGGTGAATGGCGGCATAGATAACGTCTCCATCCTTGCAAAGGAGAATTATCTTTCGCTTATCGATCATCTGGGAAATGGACGTGAATGGGATCTTTCCCGCAAAAACGGCGGACTTAACATAGTCCCTCCCTTTGCCCAGAAGAGCTCGGATAAGTATAACGGCCGTGTGGAGGCTCTCAGCAGCATCTATAATTTCCTGAACCGTGAGAAGGAAAAATATGTGGTGATGTCAGATTCGAATATTGCCATGAACTTTGATTTCAAGGCATTTTTGAACGCCCACATCAAGAGCGGTGCCGATGTGACCATGGTCTATGCAAAGACGACCCTTCCGGACAGCGGCAGGAAATTCTCCATATCCAATAAGGATCTGTATTATACCCTGGTGCTGGATGATGACAAGAGAGTCACCGAGATAAAGACCAGCCCCGAGACCAAGGATGAGGTAAAGCTTTCCCTCAACATGTTCGCCATCGAAAGGGAACTGCTGATCAAGCTGATCTCCCAGGCCTATGTGGACGGTATGATCTATTTTGAGAGAGACGTTCTGGCACGTCATCTTCAGTCACTGACGGTGAAGGGTTTTGAATTCACCGGGTATTTCGCCAGGATGACCAGCATGAAGTCATATTTCGAAGAGAATATGAAGCTTCTGGACCAGAAGAACCTGGAGGCTCTTTTCGCCGGGAATCCCATATATACGAAGATAAGGGATGACAATCCCGCCAGATACGTAAAGGGCGCCAAGGTCTCGAATGTAATGGTGGCCGACGGCTGCGTGATCGAGGGCGATGTGGAGAACAGTATACTCTTCAGAGGCGTTCATGTAAAGAAGGGGGCAAAGGTGACCAACTGCATCCTGCTCCAGGATACGGTTGTGGGTGAAAATGCATCCATCAACTATCTGGTGACGGATAAGATAGTGAATATCAAGGACGGTACCACGGCCGCGGGGACGGCGGACTTCCCTGTGTACGTGGCTAAGGGTAAGGAACTCTGATAATCGGATATCAGTGTGTTTGTTTTGTGCCTGTTGTGTGAATGAGGATGTGTTATTCTGTTCATGCAACAGGCACAGGCTATGCAGGCCCCGATTTTTCAGCATTATACGGTATGCAAAAGAACCCCATTACGTTTTGTATATCTTCGCTGATTTTGCATAGGTGCCTGTTGCTTTTTTGTTTGGCTTTTGTAATTTGAAGAAGATATAATGTCAGGCGGATCGTTGCAGTTATGAAAATCCTTGTAGTCGATGATGAATTTATAGCTCTTGAGGGTATAGTCACAAAGATCAAAAAGCTGTATCCCGAGGCAGTTGTTGCAGGTTACAGGCAGGCCGATGAGGCACTGCTTTTTGCTGCTTCCATGAAACCTGAGATCGCATTCCTGGATATTGAGATGCGTAAGACAAACGGGGTGGACCTGGCCAGGCAGCTTCTGAAAAAGGATCCGGGGATAAACATAGTGTTTGCCACAGGCTATGAGGAGTATATGAAGGATGCTTTTGAGCTTCATGCCAGCGGATATATACTTAAGCCGGTGACTGATGAAAAGATCAGAAATGAGATCGATAATCTCAGAAACAAGGTGGATACGAAGGGACTCAGGGTGAGGGCCCAGACCTTCGGTAATTTTGAGCTTTTCATAGATGGGGCACCGGTGAAATTCCAGTACAGCCGTACAAAGGAGGTCTTTGCATATTTTATCGACAGGAAGGGGGCTCTATGCTCCTCCAACGATGTGAGCTCCATCCTCTGGCCCAATGACAGCTCTTCCCACGCTTCCTATATCTCAAATATCAGGCAGGATCTGGTAAACACTTTTACCCAGAAGGACTGCCTTCAGGTGCTGGTCCGGCAAAAGGGCATCATGGGGATAAACCCTGATATGATAGAGTGTGATTATTATGAATGGCTTAAGGGAAAGACCGAGGAGTATGTTTATTCCGGCGAATATATGAGCCAGTATGCCTGGGCGGAAGAGACCAATGCTTTCCTGCAGATGAAGGGGTTGTATCATGACATTGGTTAATCTGGTACTCCATTTGTATTCCTTTGTTCTGATGGCAATAGTCTTCTTTGGGAATTTCCGCATATATAAGTATGAAAAACTGACCAACAGATGGTTTATCAAACTGGCTTTCCTGAATATGATCATGCTTCTTTCAAAGAGCCTGTTTTTTCTGATCACCCTGTGTGAATGGGATAAGCCGCTTCTCCTGGGCCTGCTTGAGTTTATTTTTTATGCGTCTCATTTTGCTTTCATATGTACTTTTGTCTTTTTTCAGGCCGGTTTTGTCCGTCAGGGCAAGGCCGTCCATTCCGTATACCGCCACATCAGTATCGTTATCTGCAGTTTGTCTGCATTCATGCTTTGCACCTGTGCCTTCAATGAATATATTTATACCTTTGACCCCGGCCACAGAATCCTCGTCTGGATGTATGTCCTGGGTCAGGCCGGCGGGGTTCTTATTCTCGCCCTTTCCATCTGTATGCTCATACAGTATCATAAGTATATGGCGGGCCTGGAGATAAAGGCCCTTCTGACCTTTCACATCCTCCCTGTACTGTCTATCATACTGAGGTGTTTCATCCCGGATCTTCGCGTCACGCCTGTGGGCTTTTCCTTTTCAATGGTCATCATAAACATATTTGCCATGTATAACAGGAGCATCCTCCTGGGACAGAGGGAAGCTCAGGTGAACCGGGACAGGATGAGGTTAATGCTTTCCCAGATACAGCCCCATTTTATCTACAACGTGCTAAACACCATCTATAATCTCTGCGATATCAATGTGGAGATGGCTAAGGAAGCCATAGACCTGTTCTCCGGTTATCTCAGGAAGAATTTTAAAAGCATAGAGGGAGAGGAGTTTATTTCCATAAAGGATGAGCTGGAGCATGTGAAATTTTATTTTCTGCTGGAAAAAATGCGTTTCAAGGATGAGCTGGAGCTGATCACGGATGTGGATGACGTGGATTTTATGATCCCCCAGCTGTCGGTGGAGCCCCTGGTCGAGAACGCCATCAAGCATGGTATCTTAAAGCGTCAGGAAGGAGGCACCATCTTTTTGTCGGTCAAGGATAAGGGGGAAAATCACGTGATCACCATAGAGGATAACGGCGTGGGCTTTGACCCTGCAGTGCTTTCACTGCCGGATGCGGACCATGTGGGCATCCGGAATATCAGGGAACGCCTGGAGTACATGGGAGCCGCCCTTGATATCACCAGCATCCCGGGGGAAAAGACCACCTGCATCATAAGAGTGCCGAAGTAGGTCGGAGGCAGGTCCGTCCGTTTCCCGTGTGCTCGTCCGTTTCATTGTGTGTTAGTTTGTTTCACAGTGGGTCCTTTGTTTCACCGAACCTCTTGTTTCATATGTGTTTTTGTTGTATCATATATGCGATATTTGGTACAGTCATCCTGAGCTTATACACTGTCATCCTGAGCGAAGCGAAGGATCTTGACAGACCCAACATATTATTTAACTAAACCGAAACGGAGCGATCATGAAAAAACCATCGAAAAAAATATTAGTGGGCATGTCCCTTTTGTCAGCAGCTGTTTTAGGCGGATGTAAGACACCTGCTTCCAATGAGGAAGTACAGGACGTTTATGGCCCTCCTGTGGAGGACGTGATGGAGAATACGGACGAACTTGTGGAGACCGTATACGGACCGCCTGAGATGTTCATGGATGAAGAGCCCGGGGAAGTAAAAGAGGAACCTGAAAAAGAAAGCTCTCCTTCGGATGAGTCCGGTGAGTCTTCGGATGAGTCCGGTGAGTCTTCGGATAAGTCCGGTGAGTCCAAAGAAGGAACTGCCAAGGATGCTTCGGATAAGGAGAGCGGGGCTGCAACGGACAGTTCTTCGGCTGCAGGGGAGCAGGATGTGAATTCTTCAGATGGTGCGAAGAAAGATCCCGGCCTCGAAAAAAATGATGATCCCACGACGGATCCAAGATCCGATGGCAGGAATAACAGAAATATGGTACAGCTGGTGTACGGGCCGCCTAAAAGGTGATGGTGTTTCGTCATGGATAAAAGACTGTATGATCATAAGGTCGCGGCTCTTGAGGAGAGAGCCCGTTACAGGCGCGGCCTTTATTCCCGGCCTGAGCTGAATAATCTTTTCTATGAATTTACCCGGAAATGTAATGAACATTGTTTTCACTGTGGCTCATCCTGTGAGGCACAGAGCCTTGCGGACAGTATGTCTGTGGACGACTGGAAGGCTCTGAGTCTGGAGGTCAGTGAGAATTTTCCCCATAAGCCCATGCTGTGCATAACCGGCGGTGAACCGCTTTTGTACGAAGGGCTTTATGAGGTGATGTCCCATGCCTCTTCCCTGGGGTTTGTATGGGGGATGACCACCAATGGGACCCTTATAGACAGGGAGTGCGCCCTGGCGCTTAAAAAGGCGGGAATGAACACGGTGTCGGTCTCCATAGACGGACTCAGGGATACCCATGATTCCCTAAGGGGGCTTAGGGGTGGTTACGATATGGCCATGAGGGGACTTTCCCATCTTCTGGACGTGGGCTTTGATCATGTGCAGGTGACCACAGTGGCAAATCATGACAATATGAAGGAACTGCCGCAGCTTTTTGAGATAATGGATGAGCTGCCCATAGATTCCTGGCGGGTCATCAATCTCGAACCCATAGGAAGGGCGCTGGATCATCCACAGCTCATGCTTGACAAAGATGATTACGCCGATTTATTCTCTTTTATCAGGGATAAACGCATGCAGGGCTATCCTGTATGCTATGGCTGTTCCCATTATCTGGGGATAGAGCTGGAAAGAGATCTTCGGGACTGGTACTTCTTCTGTACCGCAGGCCGGACCACGGCTTCCGTCATGTCCGACGGCAGTGTGGGAGCCTGCCTGGATATACCCAGGATCTTTGATGAGAGCGAAGGGATCAGGACTGTCCAGGGTAATATCAGGGAACGGTCTTTTACGGATATATGGAATAATGAGTTTAAGGTGTTCAGACAGGATCTGAG
>JAEEGL011783439.1_pt1 | contig 22622 bp, 18 predicted proteins | sample 9134231 | NCBI WGS metagenome assembly JAEEGL01 (sample SAMN16246548, study PRJNA631951) | gut metagenome | biome: gut microbiome; feature: rumen; material: fiber-attached | host: Bos | place: Iran: Karaj | collected 2018-10
AAGTACATAGTAACGTACCGCATCGACACCGTAGAGTGAGATAAGATCGTCCGCATAAATTACGTTTCCTCTGGACTTACTCATCTTCTCGCCGCCCTGAAGGAGCCAGGGATGTCCGAATACCTTCTTGGGAAGGGGCTCATCAAGGGACATAAGGAATATGGGCCAGTAGATTGTATGGAAACGGATGATGTCCTTTCCTATAAGATGAAGATCTGCGGGCCATAACTTCTTGTACTGATCGGAATGATTTCCGTCGGCATCATAACCTATACCGGTAATATAGTTGGTAAGTGCATCAAGCCATACATATACAACATGTCTGTCGTCGAATGATACGGGAATTCCCCACTTGAAGGATGTTCTGGATACACAGAGATCCTGAAGTCCGGGCTTGAGGAAGTTGTTTACCATTTCGTTCTTACGTGAAACGGGCTGGATGAACTCGGGATGCTCGTCATAATACTTCATGAGCTTGTCCGCATACTTGCTCATCTTGAAGAAGTAAGCTTCTTCCTTGGCGGGCTTTACTTCACGTCCGCAGTCGGGGCACTTGCCGTCGACAAGCTGGCTCTCGGTCCAGAAGGACTCACAGGGAGTGCAGTACAATCCCTCGTAAGCTCCCTTATAGATATCGCCCTTGTCATACATCTTCTTGAAGATCTTCTGAACCTGGGCTTCATGATCCGCATCGGTTGTACGGATGAATTTGTCGTAAGAAACATCGAGGCTGTCACAAATGCCTCTGATGATGCCTGCAATGCGGTCTACAAACTCCTTGGGAGAAATCCCTTCCGCTGCAGCTTTCTCTTCTATCTTCTGGCCGTGCTCATCGGTCCCGGTCTGGAAAAAGACGTCAAATCCCTGCTGTCTCTTGTGTCTGGCGATTGCATCCGCCATGACTATTTCATAAGAATTTCCTATATGGGGTTTGCCTGATGTGTAGGCTATTGCCGTTGTAATGTAATAAGGTCCTTTGTTCTGCATACCTATCACCTTCCTTTTCGGCGTCGCGTAACGAACGTCTGTCTTTTCAAATATAATAGACTAATCTACCACAAATGGCTTTATTCGTCCATTAAACGGTTATATTCCTCGCATATCGCTTCAAAGATAGCTTCGGATCCGTTTCCGCTGTCGGGATGATAAACCTTGCACAGATCGCGGTATCTTTTCTTAAGCTGTTCGGGAGTCCTGCAACCCTCGAAGAATCCGCTCACGGAAGCTCCTCTTCCGTGGTTGTCCTCTATATACTCTTCATCATCCTCTTCGATGTATTCCTCATCCGGATAGTCATCGTCGTAATAGCTTTCCTCGATGCGTTCATGCCTCCGTCCGGGTATGCGCTCATGCCTGCCCCTGTCGTATCCGTCGCTATAGCCTCTGTCATAGCCCTCGTCATAGCCGTGGACATTTTCATAGATATCATCGATCTTCTCGGTCAGGCTTTCCGACTCCTCGAGCACCTCACGCTTGAGGTTGATATATCTGATAAGTCTCAGGATATCCAGCACGGGACCGCCGACGATCATGATGATCACGATCAGGTGGAGCTGCTCATCGGTGACCTTGTCCTTCAGGGTGTAGAGTACATAAGCCGCGACTGCCGCTACTCCGCAGCCAACGAAGAAATTCTTGAATATCCTTATGAAAAAGTAAACATAGGACACGATACCGTACATCGTGATGAATATCTTGGCACAGTGCAGGGGATCCGCGGACATCGCCGCAAGCGTGGCCTCCGCATCACCGGCCCAGAAATGAACACCCGTGATGAGCACCGCCAGTATGAGTTTTGCCGGTATCACAGCCAGTCTTGCCCTGAGCTCCGCTACCTTAACAACCTTAAGTCCGTTCATTTATCCTCCGTTTCGGAAAGCCCCCTTACGGCCGATGCGCCAAAGCCCAAAAGAAGCGATAGCTGCGAAAGGTTCATTGCCGTCTGGAAGCTGACTATATTATTTACCATATATGCGACTATACCTGCCGATACGGCAAGCGTGACTGTATGAAAACTACCCGCGTACGCTTTGTCCGAACACCTCATGACAGATGCGCCGAAAGCTTTCTTAAGAAGCGAGATAAGCATTCCGTAAAAACAGACCGTTCCGGCGATCCCCGTATTTACCAGCATCGTCAGCGGTTCGCAGTGTGAATTCGTCAGTCTTGCACCGCCGAAATAATCACCGATCTTTTCCGCAAGATCCGGAAAACGTCCTCCCGTCAGAAGACTGTAAAAAGTATCGGGCCCGGCGCCGAACAGCTTTTCCTTTAACGTCTCACCGCAAAACAACTTAAACCCCGCTGAGATCGTCATGCCCCTGCTGCTGCCCCATCTTTCTCCGAAATACAGGACCGGTCCGTTGCCGAAGATCCCTCCGCTTACGGTATTAAAGGTCAAAAGCAGAATGTATGCCAAAGCCGCCACACAAAAGGTGACTGTCACAATGTTTCCGGTGACGAAGCCGGTCTGAGAATATCCCGCTTTGATCCTGCTCCGTATTATGAACATTATAATCAGCGAAGCTGCCAAAAGAAACAGCTGGAATACGAGACCGTCAACGGTCCTCGTAACAATGTCGTTGGCCCTTTCAAGCACTCCTGCTTTGACCGAGACCGCATGCAAAAGTCCTCCGGAAAAGAAGGTGACCAAAAGCTTCGTAAAGCTTCCGAGCCTTTCCATATCCTTTCCGCAAAATAACAGCAAAACACAGAATCCGGCAAGTACGGCAGGGTATGCGCTCGCTGATCCCTGTGTGAAAAAGCAATAGGATCCCGTCAAAAAGACAAGCATGCAGAAAACCTTTACGGCGCGTGAGTTTTTCTTTTCCTTCAGGGTGGCTGTCATGTAACACGCCGCGGAAACAAAAAGCACGCATACCATGTATCCGGAAAACCAGTTTGCATTTCCGACGGTTGATACCTTATTTCCGTCCCAGCCTTCAATGCCTATTTTTTGTCCGGCAAGGTCCATGATGATCCCCGCTTCACAGACTATCATCGAAGCAAAGATGACCGTTCCCGTAAAAAAGGAACCGTTCATATGGGTTCTTCCTATCACGAGAATGCATACACATATCGCGATATATTCCCACGCACCTATGAACCAGTTTACTTCGCCGAGCCACGCGATATCTTTTCTCCCCGACAATGCATAAGAGATGCAGACTGATATCGCAAACAGGACCGTCCAGATCTCATGTGGCAGGATCTTCTTTTTCAGATACGACAGCAAAGATTCCGGTAAATGCGGAGCGCCTTTCGTAAACACCCTTACTGTCTCCGAAACAAGGAACAGTGCCGCAGAGACAGCAAACATTCGGAGTGTGATCTTAAGATGCTTTATCCAGAAAAGTGACTTGTCCGTTCCGAGCGTATTGTAGCTCTTGATGTACAAAGGAAGGATAAGTCCCGCGGTGACCAGATAATACAGTGCGGAGATACGAAATGCCGATAAAGAGATCAGTCTTATCACTCCCGGAATCCCGGAAAACTCCTCTCCGTCCGGGTCGATCCCCATATTATTTTTCAAAAAGGTTTTGATCATATATTCCAAACGCCGGGTTTTCGGGCTTTGCCTCGAATTCCTTCACCGATCCGTTTTCGGGATCCTTTACCGAAAGGCGGTATGCACACAGTGCGGGAGCGGGTATTTTCATCTTTTCGGAAAATGCCCTGCTCTCATCGCTTCCGTATTTCAGGTCGCCCAGAAGAGGAAGTCCGAGCTTTGCCATCTGCGCCCTTATCTGATGGAATCTTCCGGTCGCAATCTCAACCCGGTAAAGTGAAGTTCCTTCCGCTTTTCCGAGAAGCTCATACTTTAGCTCCGCTTTCTTATAATCCTCACCTTCGCCTATGACGCACATGTTATCCTGCGTCTTTTTCATATAGCATACATCGGTGCCCGACTCCGGACCTTCACCGTATGAAACGGCAATATAGGATTTCTTCAGTTCTCCTTTTGCAACTTCATCCGAAAGCAGCGCCGCGGTCTTTTTATCCTTGGCAAAAACAAGAAGCCCTTCGACAGGCTGGTCGAGCCTGTGTATCACACCGAGATATCCGCCCTTAAGATGATTCTTCAGGATGCTGCACACATCCTGCGTTCTCACCGATGCGGTCTGTACCGGGATTCCCGAAGGTTTATATATGACCATGTAGCGGTCATTTTCAAAAATGATCTTTATCTCCGGTTTCATCCCTGTATCCTCAATCCCTTAGGGTAATGATTCTTGATGATCCCGCCCGAAGCCTTGCCCCAGCCGAGCGAATATCCGCCCACGCTTATGAGGCACCAGCCCTTGCCTTCTCCCGAAAGAGTCATTCCTTTTACGAAACTTTCCGCTTCCGCTTCATCCGCCCTTTTTGAAAGGAGTACGTCCCCTTCTCCGAGCGCAAGCGCAAGTGCATGGGCAGGCTCGAATCTGTCCTTTTTAAATGTGCCTATATGAAGACCGCATCTTGCGACCTTGAGTCCCGAAAGTGACGGTGTGTCCTCAGGCATGATGAACAGATTGTCTCCGAAAAGCCTGAACCTGTCCTTTGCTGATGCGATCTTACCCGCAGCTTCTTTGGTAAGGGCACCGGAAAGGAATTCGTCGAGAGCTTTCCTGTTCTTTATTTCGGAAACGGGTTCATATCCTCCGGGCGGAAGACTGCCCTCGGAATTTCCTTCCTTTTGAAGGAGTGCGGCAAAGTGTCCCTCACCTTTAAAGTACATCGGCCATACACGGATCGCGTCATGGCATGGATCAAAGCCGTCCTTTAAACCTTCGGCGGTCTTTTTGAAAAAGCCGGTATCCAGAAGCTTCATATCGGAATGGCTTTCTGCAAGTCCGGATACCCTGTCCTCGTTTTCGCTTCTTTCGAAGGTGCAGGTCGAATAGACCATATACCCGCCGCTCTTGAGACATTTATATGCATCCTCGAGGATGGATTCCTGTCTCTCTGCACACAGCCTTACATTTTCGCTGCTCCACTGAAGGACGGCATCGGTATTTTTCCTGAACAGTCCCTCTCCCGAACATGGCGCATCGACAATGACGACATCAAAATAACCCGCAAATCTCTCCGATAATCTCTCGGGAGTTTCGTTCAGGACAACGGCATTTGTGATGCCCATTCTCTCTATATTTGCGGACAGAACATTGCATCTGTTTTTTACGATCTCATTGGAAAACAGAATTCCCTTCCCTGCCATCGCTGATGCGATCTGTGTGGACTTTCCGCCGGGAGAAGCACAAAGGTCCAGAACCTTCATTCCCTCTTTAAGATATCCGCTGCACTTAAGAAGTGCTCCGGGGATCATCGCACCGGGGTCCTGGATATAATATGCTCCCGCATCGTGAAAGGGTCTTCTTCCGGGAGCGCACTCCGGATCGTAAAGATAGCCGTCCTCTTCATAGGAAAGCTTTTCAAGCTTCATCTCCTTATGAAGATCCGTCATATCGTCCGCGGCTTTCTTGAGCGGATTGAGCCTGAGTGCCTTTACGGATTCCTCATCGCATGCCTGATCAAGAAGAAGAGTTTCCTCTTCCCCTATCATTTCCCTTATTCCGTTTAAGAATTCTTCAGGCAGCATATTTATGTTATTCCGCTCAGTATCTTTATCAGTTCAATGTCCGAATGCATATTTTTCTCGCATGCACCGGCATCATATCCCGGATCGCTTGCGGATATCCCTCCGCATATATCGGCACCGATGACCCCTCGTCCATCCGAAAGCTTTGTGATAAGCTCCGCTAGTTCCTTAAGAGACAGATCTCCCTGGTCCCAGTTTGTGACACATTCCGATGTTCCCATCACATCCTTGTCGACCGAGATGTACAAAGGAAGCCTCTCCGTGCTTTTGTTCTTTCCCTTATAAACGCATCCGGAAAGATTCCTTCCGCAGACGCTTACGGCAAAAACATCCCCGCCCTCTTCGAACTTTTCGGGACCTATCACGGTAAGCGTTCCAAGGTGTTCGTCTTTTTCAAGAACCTCCCTCGCCCAGCTTCCGCAGCTTAACAGTCCTCCGAAGGAAGCCTCCTGCATATCGGTGTGATGATCAATGAGAAGAAGATCGTATCCCTCTTCGATAAAAGAAGTAAACACCCTCGACATGTAATGATAATTTCCCGTATCGATGAGATGTATTCCGGATGAGGGATCCGAGAGTCCGGAAATCCTTCCCCTGATGATGCCATATGCTTCGTCATCACAGTACATATTTCTTCCGTCAACATCCTTCATGGAAATTCTGACACAGTTGTCACAAATCCCCTTTTTGGAAAGAATGCTTTCGAGATCCTCCGGATATGTTTCATTCATATCTGTAACAATGAGTTTTATGATGCCACCTCCGTTACATTATCCTTGCCGGCACAGGATCTTTTTCTGTTCATATGCATCGCGGTGCAGACCAAGATGACCGAAAGAAGCGTGATGATTTCGGATGCTCTCCAGAATATAGGTTCGGAAAATTTCATCTCTACCGTTCCGTCAAAGCCCTCGGGTATCTTCGTTACAACCCTTCCGTCTTCGCCCTGATATGTTTCCAGTATCTGTCCGTCCGATACGGACTTATATCCCTTGTAATAGACCACGGGAAATGCCACGCTTCCTTCGCCGCTTCCCGCTGTGATCCTAACGTTCCATCTGTAGTCTGTCTTTTCAAAGCTTTCCGTCACCGCGCCTCCGAAAGCCTGCGGCATTCCGTCATATACGGCATCCCTGTTCCAGGAAACGGGATAATAAAGCTCGTCTCCGACAATACCGATCTCCGATCCCTCTCCGATACGGACGCGGGGATTTTCCGAACATGCCCTGCATTCGAGAACAAGTGCGGGAACGACCGCAAGAACCGAAAGCAGCACTGCGATGCAGATGCCCATGCGGCGGTTTTTCATCATCATATCCCTGATGAGCATTGATCCCAGGAATACGGTTATCACTGTTGCGATGCCTATATATCTCCATGAGAACTGAATGCTGCAGAAAAGTGCCGAAAGAGCATTATGCTTTGATTCGATATATGTCCAGGGGAAATATTTGCTGGAAACAAAAAGTATGATACCTGCGAGAACGAACAGATATAACCGGACAAAGGATGTGCCGGATAATATTCCCGAAAGTTTCTTATCGCGCAACGAAACGATGAATCGCAGTGCCGCCGTCACTCCGTATGCGGCAAGCACCGCGGTAAGTGCGGCGCCTATCGCCGTGGGCATTCTGAGATCATATGCGATGCCCGAACCCGATCCGGAAGGTATGAGTTCAAGAAGCTCCCTCCATCCCGGGTAAAATCCTCTCATGATGTATGAAGATCCGTCGACAAGATATGTATCGCTCCTCATGTAATCAAGCATGGGAACGAGTACCGATGCGGACATGCACAAAAACATCAAGACGGATAATGCAAGCCGTCCGAGTACCTTTCCGGTAAATGTTTTCTTAAAGAACACAAGCGCGGAAATTGCAAGAAGAGCACTTGCGACCATGGTCGTAAGCACATGTGAATATGCAAGAAGAGTCATGCCCGCTCCGAGGGGAAGCGCACATTTCATTTCATCAAAACGTCCTCTTTTTCCTGAAGCGTCATATGTATAGATCCTTGCAAAGCCGTATATCACGAGGGGAAGGATAGCCATTGCGGTATATTCGCCGACGGCATCCCTTATATATACATTGGTGAGCCTGTACACGGAAAGCGTGTAAAGGAAAGACCCTGTAGCAGCGGGAATGCATCCGAAGGAGCCGCAGCAGCATCCGGCATCCGAAGAACCTTCCGAAGAACGGAAGCATTTTAAAAATCCCTTTATGCAGAAATATGAAATAAGAGCGGTCACGATATTTGTGATGATCACATAGACCGCATAGCAGATTCCGAGAGGCATTCCGAGAATGTGAAGAAATGCCGGAAGATACAGATTGACATCCGGATAAAAAACGGGCATCGCATATCCTGTTCCGCCGTTCATCACAAAATAGATCCTTGCGGGGAAATATCCCGACTTAAGTGTATCCGCCAGAGCGGCGATCCTTCTGAGGTGGATCAGCTTATCCTGGTAATCGGGAAGGATATCATATCCGAAGAACGCCGTGATACAGGAAAGAATGATCCCGGCAGTTACGATCAGAAATGAAATTGTACATTTCTTTTTCCGGGAACCGGATTCGGATATCACTTTGCTTCCTCCGTTTTTTTCTCAGACAGGACAAAAGAAGTAAGTACCGGAAGTGCCGCTATAAACGGATAAATGTATCTGAAATTGACGCACGGTCCGAGGAACATGGTCATCAGATAGAAGAACGGATATGCAAATACCGCGATACTCTTTTTGCTTCTCTTGTAGATAATGATAAAAAGATCAAACACAAAGAACCAGAAATAAAACGCCGGCTTCATAAGGATCGAAACAATGGGCCATTTCATATATGAATTGCCGTTCACGATATGGGAATACATTTTTTCCACGGAAGGAAGGTACGAATGAGAAGGAATACCCTCTTCAAGCGCGGCATTGGGCGAAGCGTTGAAGGTATACAGAAGTCCCAGGTCGCTGTCATCCCCGTACCCGAGCATCTCTGCATGCGATCTGTCACCGACATACCAGTAACCTATCGTAAGTCCGATGAACGCATCAATGTAGTCATTGGGGTAAGCTATTCCGAGCGTTATATAATCCCTGACCCAGGTGCTGCCTTCGCCTATCCATGCCGATGAATTATATGCGGCGATCGTGGACTTGGGACCGTCCGCTATCCAGGGATAGTAATCACCCCATTGATAATCCGTGACATATTTGCAGAGGATATCCGTCTGCTCCGGTGTAAGATTCTCACGCTGGTATTTGATGACCCTTACCATCTGCATGATAGGAACGCTGAATTTTTCCATCTCGGAACCGGGTATTGCATTCATTGTTGTTCTTATCAGCGTCTTGGATCCGAGTCCGGCTACGACCATGATTACCGTGACGAGGGCAATGAGTATCTTCTTTTTGATCCCGTCCTGCACAAGAAGAAATGCGGGTATAAGGAATAAAAGCGCATAGGATGCGTTGTTCCTGAACAGGATGTTTAAGATTCCCGTTACGACAAAAAGAATGCACAGAAAAACCGAGGGCTTTTCCGTCATACGTATCACGATAAGGAGCACGAATACGAAAAATGCGGTGAACAGAATATCCTTGGTCATGCTTATCGCAAGAATGGGATTATAGGGAAGAAGTGCGAACATCAAAAACCAGATGAGAGCAGGAAGCCTGCCGGATCTTTTGAGTACAAAGGTGATGCCTGCGCTTAAGGACGAAGCAAGGATCACGCTCTGAAGAAGTGCAAATATTGCCATTCCGGCAGCGGTTGATCCAAGCTTTAATCCGAGCAGATAAAACATCCTTATCAGAAAAGTATGGACGAGCGGCTGATATTCGAAGAACCAGATATAGCCCCTTACCGCCTCCCCGCACTGCCTGTTGAAATCATAGCTCATGATCGCGGGATAATATGCAAGGAATGCAGGAAACCAGAAAAGCTCGAGCAATGCAAGAGCGATGAAAAATGTCTTCTTTTCGTTAACGGCGGAAACTTTGGAAACAGCAGGAAGAGTATACTTTCCCTCCACAGCCCTGAACAATCTGTAGGTAAAAGGAAGAACCAGAACGGAAAGACACAGACCGCACAAAAAGATCAGGGCTTTACCCTTTACGCCCGGAGCAGTCATCTCCCTGATCTCAAACTGGCATCCGAGATCGGTCGCGATACCGAAAAGCGCTCCGTAGACGAATGCATACCTGAACATTTTCTTCGAAGCCTCTCCGTCCTTTGATATAAGACCGAGCAGACCTGTCTGTATGATGAAGATCAGTACGATGGAGATCGCAGATAAAATGAATCTGAAAGATCCGAGATCCTTACCCGAATCGCGGACAAGAACGCAAAGCCCGAAAAATCCTAAAACAGTAAGAACTACAGCAGGGACTATTGCCTTATGATCTTTTTTGAAAACTTCGAAAAACATAAGAAAATTATAGCATAAAACAGGGTGTTTACATATGATACGTCGAAAGCACCATTATCAGTCTCCACATGCCGCAAAGGAACATTACAGTTCCCGGAACGAGTCTTAATATCACGGCATCGGATTCCCTGCCGTCAACGGAAAGGGCTCGGATGAACGGCATTGTGATGAAGTAACCCGAAGCAAACATAAGTATCTCAAATTGGGAAGAAACCGATCCGGCGATCACGCATAATGCGGAAACGGATGCGCAGATGACGATGACCTTACGCATAACGCCTTTTTGCGAAAAGAAGATCAGAAGCAGGATGCCTGCGCATATTATCCATGTTGGTATATAGGCAATGACCGCCCAGCGTCTTTCATCAAAAGTAAGATCCGAGCCTCCGTCAAACACGGCAAGAAACCTGTCGGGGCGAAGATAGACCGAGAACGCGGATGCTCCCAGGAAAAACAGTGCGACGCTTCCGGGATCCGCTTTAAGAATAAACTTCGGGATAAGCAGGAGAACGATCATCGATATTACAAGCACCAGATCGATCAGGATATTCCAAGTTCCCCTTGTAAGCGTGCCTGTTTTCAGGAACAATGAATACCCTGCTCCCGTCGCATTATTTGTATCATGCACGGCAAGAACGGCAAGGGCAAAAACTGCCATTGCTTCAAGACATACGATGATATCGATGTTTTTCTTTTTCGTAAAGAATGAACGCATTTTACACCAATATGAAATACATAACGGATGCGGATGACACGAGCATCATTATGGGCAGGATGAAGCGTGCGGGAGAATCGTTCTTTCGGAAAACATCACGCATAAGCGACATCGCTACGGTCTCGACAAGAACACATGTGCCGAACGCAGCACGGTCGGGATAATGAGGCGATGCGATCATTGCTCCGTATGAAAGAAGCGCTCCTGCAAGCAGTACGGCATTCTCCGCGGAAAGCTTCCTGCCTACCGCTATCCTGTGCACTACCAGTACACCGGCAAGTATCGCAAGCGAAGGGAACAGATAATCCCCCACTCCCTTGAGCATCTGAAGAAGCCTGTCCGGAAGGGTAAGTGCAAGGTCTTCGGTCGAATCGGTCTTTCTTATGAAATTACCCGGAGCCAGGATGCAGAAGCACGAACCGATAAAGGATGAGGCAACTCCTTCGATCATCCAGATCTTCTTATTCCGGGAGACCCCACCTTTACGGAAGCATATAAATGTGACAAGAGCAGCGGCAACACATGATGACGATCCCATATTCTCTGTGCTCCAGCCTGTGATCAATCCAAGAACAGGCATGAAAACGCAAACGAGAGGGATATCCATTTTGTCCGGATCGAGCGCTCTCAGAAACACCATATAGAAAAGAAGTATCCAGACGGATGAATATACGTAGTTGGCACAGCCGGCCTGCCAGAGCATGCTCATCCTGAAATTGGGACAGCATGTGATGAGGATTCCAAGCGCAAGCGCAAATTCGGATATATGCCACGTCGCATTATCCGACGCTTCTTTCTTTTCCGCGGAAAGTCTCGAAAGCATGCACATAAGAAACGCCAGGACAAGAGTTGCCGCGGTATTGATCACATCGGCAGCTCGTTCTCCGCTCATCAGTGAAAGCTGGAGAAAAGCGTGGGTGAACGATCTTCCTCCCCAGTTCATGTAGTGCCAGACCTGGGACCCTATTACATCCCCGATCCCGCCCAGCATGCTTCCGTCGCGAAGATCGGTCGCATACCACAGATCGTCCATCATAAAGGAAACCTTCACATTTGACAAAAACAAAAGTAACGCCGCAAGAACGGTCGCCGTCACACATATTACAGACAGCACCGCTTCATGGGACGTTATTTCCCGGGATATTCTGTTTTCCTTTTCACCTTTATTCATAACTTGGATATCTTTATAGATTATATATCATATCCGGCAAAAAGTCCTTATATGCGAAAGAACTCCGGCCGGGGCCGGAGTCTTTCATAAGATTTCAGGGGAAGAAAATCTATTGGGGCACGATGATCCGTTTAACCGTAATAGTACAGATCATCCTGATCCATAAAGGAATCGATAGGCATTCCTGTCAGTCTTTCGATCATACGAACCGTTGCGGTATCCTTTTCACCGACAAGAATATAGAAATAATGCGATCCCGATGAATATTCATTGTAGATCATCTCATAGCTGCACTGGATCTGAACCGCATAATATCTCTGGCCAATATAGTTTACTCCGTATGTATCGAAGTTCTTATTGAATTCATCGAAGTAAACGGACATTAACTTTTGTACTTCGTCATACGTGAGGGTGTAGATCGCATTTCCGTAATCATCCGTGATCTTCACAGACTCCGGATATCCCAGCAATCCGCAGTTGAGCCGGTAATTCTGCTCCTTGTACCCTTCAGTCTTGGAGATCTCTTCCAGAATATCCTTATCGGCAATGCGGTAACTCCTGAGGAAATCGAGTCCCGTATCTCTGTCGACATCCAAATATACCATGGCATAATCGTAGTACATTGACCATTCATCCAAAGGAAGGGCATTCTCGACTCCGGTCACCGGATCATAGGAATATGCCGCTGTTCCGTAATCGGGATTATATTCGCGGAAATATACCTTTTCGACTCTCATGATCTTCTCGGCAAGTTCAGCCGGTATCTCCACTTCGTCCGAATATTCATCGTTATACGAACCCTCATCCCAGGTTATGCATCCGGGTCTGCCTTCCACCGGCTTAAAACCGTCCCCGTTATCACTCCAGTAATAATTGTTTATCCTCATGCGGGCCGTTGCGGAAGAGATATTATTTTCGGGAACGATGTGGTTGTCGAAATTGATCACATCAAAAATGAATACAGCCAGAATGACAAGTGTGGCCACGACGCTCAGGACCATCTGGCCTCGGTGCGCAAAGAAAGCCCTGAAGGATTTCTTCTGTATGATATCCATCACTCCGAAAGCAATTGCCGAGAAGCATGCGGCTACAAATACGCACCATCCGTAACCTCCGTCATAACCAACGATCTGATTGACCATATAAGCTGTATAGAGGCCCGCAAGAATACTGCTGACAAAACGGAGTACAAATTTATATACCTTTCCGGATGTTCCGTTCTCCGCTTCCTCACTCTTTCTCGTAACATAGATCCTGTATCCGATAATAAGGTTTGCGATGCAGACGGCTACGGTCAGTATGAAACAGATAATTCTAAGAGGCGATGCGAATATTTCAATCGCGGTTTCCGATCCCGCACCAATGAGAAATCCGAAAGCACAGCCGGAGATCGGAGCAGAGATACAGCTTATATCAAGATAATCTATAGCCGATCTCCAGAAATTCTGGAAATACGCCTCGCTCATGTTGTAAAGGATCAGGTAAAACGCGGATGCCTCAAACCCAAGGCAGACAAAGTTTACTATGGCATTGAATATCGTTCCGGATATGGCCGCGCAGAGAACGACCAGGTTATATATACAAAAGAAGGCAAATGCGGCCCCGAGCAGTGTCATAAGGAAATGTCCGAAAACCACCGACATAACACCGTATTTTCCGATCTTTGCCGCAATCTCTATAAAGGATATTCCGCCAAAGAAGAGAAACGGAATAACCCACATAAGGAGACCGTTCAGGTAGATGACCGCAAACATCTTTCCTCTTTTTACGGGAACGGAATTCATCATATCCGTCATGCGTTTGTTGAAAAGATGCCTGAAGCCTCCGAAGCCGACGATGAGAGCTCCGACTACCGCCACGATGAGCGCAAGCACCGACAGATAACCGCACAGGGTTTCCGCCGCATCACGGATCTGCCTTACCAATTCCAGATAACTTAATTCGGGGTTGTATCTGGGCTCGTATCTTGACAGGACAAAAAGTGTGAAAAAGGGTCCGCAGAAGAACTGCGCGATCGCCGAAAGCACGAGCATCCATTTTCTGTGTCTGAAGTCTTCGAGCAAAAGACTTGCAAATGTAATACCGGTTTTTTTCGGAGTTTCGGGAGTTTTTACTGCTTCCGACTTTTCCGTATTCTGTGTGTTTTTGATCTCGTTATCCATCTTTTCCGCCTCTGTTACGGCATTACTGTTTTGTGATTCCGGTGAAGTCATATCCGAGCACCTCCGTTTCACTTATAAATATTTCCTCAAGAGTAAGAGGCAGAACCTCGTAGAAAACGGGAACCTGCGATGAGATAACCGTCTCGACCTCCGTGCGTCCTCCGCGGATGGTAAGCGTTACCAGCGAACCGCGGTGCTCTTCGGAGATCACCTTGAGATTGTTACGTACGGTATCAAGCGAAGCGCTGTCCTTGAAGACAACCTGCACCTTATAGATACCGAGCTTCATATCCTCGAGATCCTTGGAAAGGATAACTCCGCCCTTGTGGAGAAGTCCGACATATTCGCAGATGTCCTCGAGCTCTCTTAAGTTGTGGGAAGCAATGACGGGAGTGATGCCCGCTTCTTCCATATCGTGTATGAAAAGTCTCTTAACGGCCTGCCTTACGACGGGGTCGAGTCCGTCAAAAGTCTCGTCGCAGAGGATGTACTTACATCCCGATGCGATACCGAGCATGATGGCAAGCTGCTTTTTCATTCCCTTGGAGAATGTCTGTATCCTGCGCTTCTTATCCAGGGAAAGGCTCTCCATCAGGTCCGAGAATCTTTCCATGGAGAAAGTCTCCGGATACATGGTCTGATAAAACCTTGCCATTTCCTCGGAGTTCGATCCCGGATAATAATACTGGTCATCGGATATGAAGAATATCTTCTTCTTTGCATCGGGATTCTCATAAACGGGCTCTCCGTCCACGAGGATCTCTCCTTCGTCCGGCTTGCACACTCCGCAGACACATCTGAGCAGGGTACTTTTTCCGGCGCCGTTTGTACCCACAAGTCCGAAAACCTGTCCCTCGGGCATATCGAACGAAACTCCCGAGAGAGCATTTATATCTTCGTATTTCTTACTTACGTTTTTTATCTCGATCATCTTACATCCCTCTCGTATGCTTTTCTGACGCATTCAATAGCCTCATCAAGTCCGATGTCACAGGACTTGCTCTTCTGCGCCGCAGCTCCCAGCTCTTCCAGAACCTCCGCTTTGAGATTGCTCTTCCACTGGGATTCCTCGCTCACATAATTTCCGCGCCCGGTTATGGTGGTTATATAACCCTTCTCCTCAAGAGCGGCATATGCTCTCTGCACGGTATTGGGATTAACCGACAGATCGACGGCAAGGTTCCTTACGCTCGGCAGTCTTTCGCCCGGGACCAGGCCCCCCTGCGCTATCAGGTTCATTATCTTATCCGCTACCTGTTCATTCAGCGGACGTTTGTCCCTGTAATCAAGTACTATCATCTCACCCTCCGATGCCTCTTTGGTGTATTAAGACATTTAATACACTTATGACAATAAAATAACACGGCCCTAAGGCCGTGTCAATAATTATGCCCTTGATATTACATATTCCACAAATTTCTCGGGAGTATTGATCTCCTCCTTTGAAACCTCGGAAGGTGCGATTGAAATGTTAAACCTGCTCTCAACCTCCACGAGAAGATCGAGATAATCTATCGAATCAAGAAGACCCGACTCGAAGAGATCGAGTCCCTTTTCCTCGAGGACAACATCATCATCGCATATTTCCGCAAGCAGTTGCAGTAATTCTTCTTTCATCCGAAAAACCTCCGTACAAGATCATATGAAACAAGTACATTATTACTCTATTTTTTCAGAGAAGCAAGCAGTGCTCTTCTGTCCGTCTTTCCGTTGCCTGTCATCGGAAGTTCCTCAAAAAAGAGAAACTTCTTGGGAATCATATAATCGGGAAGAAAATTCTTGGCCTCGGCTCTCAGTTCCTGTCCCGCCTTGAATGTGCTCTCAGGCATCTTCTCGGGAATGATGCACGCGGTAAGGCTTGCGATCTTACCGTCCTTTTCATTCGGGATGACAGTTGCCTTCTCGACACCCGTAAGTTTCATCAGGTTATTCTCAATATCCTCGAGCTCTATACGGTATCCGTGAAGTTTGATCTGAAGGTCTATCCTTCCCTGGTAAAATAGCAGTCCGTCCTTGAGATATCCCTTGTCACCTGTACGGTAACCCCTTACTCCGTTCTCCTCAAAAAACGCCTTCGCACTCTGCTCCGGAAGATTTCTGTATCCTATGCTGACGGTATCTCCGAGGATTATTATCTCGCCACTCTCGCCTTCCGGAAGATCCTCGCCTTTTTCACCACGTATCTTCAAAGCGCTTCCGGGCTTGATCCTGCCCACAGGAAGCGGATCGTATTCCTCGCACACTTCATCGGTAACAGTCACATCGGTGATTGCAACAGTACTCTCGGTAGGTCCGTATGTATTGATGACCTCAGCCTTCGGGAATCTTTCACGAAGTCTCTTTACAACCACGGGAGGAAGCGTTTCCCCGCAGAAAAGAAACCTCTTCATTTCAGGCAAAAGTTCCTGCGAAAATCTTTTATCAGAAAGGCAAACTTCCGCAAAGGAAGGAGTGGATACCCAGATGCCGGCATTGCTTGACCCAAGTGATTCCATGAGAAGTCCGATATCGGCCTGTACCTTCTTGGGAAGCACATGCAGGGTTCCGCCACTGTAAAGGCACATATAAAGATCCATGACCGACAAGTCAAAGGAAAAAGGAGCCTGGTTCAGGAATACGGGCTTTTCGACGTCCGCAACTCCCGCACCGAGTCCCATCGCCCAGTGAATGAAATTATCGAGGCAATCTCCGGTTATCTGAACGCCCTTGGGAGTTCCGGTACTTCCGGATGTATAGATTATATAGCATACATCGGATCCTGATATTGCCTTATCTGCAGGCACTTCCTTTGCGGATTCCGAGGCAATGCGGGTTATCTCCTCAAGCGTTACGCACCCTTCGGGTCCTTCCTCATCGCATGGACTTAAGATTATCTCCGGCTTCAGGTTATCGATTATTCCCTTAACCCTGTCGGAGGGAACGGAGGTATCAACGGGGCAGTATCCCCTTCCCGACAAAAGCGAACCCAGAAAGCATACGATCATCATCGGATCCTTGTGTCCGTATACGACCACGGGAGTTTCCGTCTTAAGGTTTTCATCAAGATAAGCGGCGAGGCTTTCCGCCTTAACCCACAGCTCTTTCCATGTGAGCTTTTTGCACTCCCCGCCCGGGATCACATACTCGTAAAATATCCCGTCCGGATCATTTTCCGAATGCTGTTTTATCTTCTCAATAAAATCGGTCATGACTGCTCCATTATAAAATGATATTCTTCAATGCCTTTTTCGGGCTTTATGTGATGCCAGTCGGCAAAGTCCTCGCTTACGATACCTGATAAGGAGGGATTGAAGGTTCCGTGTACGGTCACTCCGTACGTCGAAGCCATGTCCCTTAACCGGGTTTCGGAAAGCTCTACTCCCTCGTACAGATCCGATGCCGCAATATAGTCATACAGCACGGGATACATCGCAGGAAGATAGAGTTCAACGGTAACGCCTTCCTTGGTCAGATGCTTTATCATGTTTTCGAACAGTTCGGTGTTTTCGGGTGAAAGCGATACGAATTCCTCGCCGAACTGATCAATATGTCCGCTCTCAATAAACCAGTTAACATCACCGTCCATCTTTGCGACCGAATCCTGTCCGAGACAGGTATGCCTTCCGTCAGGAAGTATGCAGGGTATGGATTCCGATTCCGCCTCGGAAATGCTGCGTACCTTTTCCTCCGCGGAACTCAGCGCATAGCTCCATCCCCACTTATATATATAATCCACCGAAGACTGGAAATATGAAAAGGACAAAAACTCCTTCCACGAATCATCCGTCTTTTTCTCATCGAGGATCTTAACAGCCTCATCATACGGAACTCCCGATGAAAGCGCAGCTTCAAACCTTCCGTACTCTGCAATGCTGTCGTGATGTCCCACGCCCTGGTCAGTCCTCAGTATCCAGGGATCCACGCAGATGACAACTCTTTCCGGAAGATTTCCTTCCGCATCGAGAAGTCCCACCGCAGCAAGATCGTCCCAGAGATATGCTCCGGAAAGACCGATGACCTGGTAATTTTCGTATTCCCAGGGAATGTAAAGAACCGAGCTCGATCCGATGATGACCGTATCCGGATCCTTGGCATCCAGGATGATCGTCTGAAGAAGACCTTCATTGTAATCACCCGGGCTTGCTACGATCTCTCCCGCAAGAAGCCTGTCCGCCATCACGGTGACCATATCGTCGCCGGCAATGTTTGCGGGGTCCGCTATTTTATTTACACTTATTACGATCGCATAGACAAATGCCGCTATGAGAACGCATTTAAACAATAACTTCTTCATCCTTTAGAAACCGAAATAGATAAATGATGAAACTCCGAACGCGCCGAATCTTATTATCACATACACAAGTGCAAAATACAGGATCCATCTGACCAAGAGAGGTCTCTTTATGATCACAGTCTCGTTGGAGATCTTGTGATACTCCCTGTAATCCAGAACGAGCTGAATCGCGATAAGCACCGTCACAACGATCAGAACATAGACGCCTCCGAACTCAGTCCACGAAAGGTCCTTGAGCCTCTTGGCGGATTCGATGGGATTTCCCCCGCGGAAGAAACCGGCCAGAAGCTTTAGTCCCGTGGGATAATCCGTTGCTCTGAAGAACAACATACCTATACTGAAGAATATATATGTCCTTATGGTCTGGAATGCGATCCATACCGGATTCTCATCTCTGATATGAAGCTTTGCCTTCAGCTTCTTGAACTGTGGCGCGAATGCCTGTCCGGTCACGATCACAAGAAAATACCACCAGCCTTCGCCGAAAATGTATTTCCAGGAATCCCCGTGCCAAAGTCCCATTGCTGACCAGAGAATGAACAGAGCGGGGAATGTCGCGATACGTGCTCCTTCCTTTCCGAAACGGTCCTTGCACTTGGTCTTGAGATTTTTGAATGGACCGGTCTTGAGAAGGGGGAACAGGATATAGTCATTGAGCCATGTGCCGAGAGTGATGTGCCATCTCTGCCAGAACTCCTGGAGGGTCCTTGAAAAGAAAGGCGCCCTGAAGTTTTCGGTGAGTGTGATTCCGAAGCACTCAGATATTCCGAGGACGATATCCATGCATCCCGAAAAGTCGAAATACAACTGAACCGAATATATCATCGGCATGAGCAGCGCCCAGAGTCCCGGGAATTCCGCACTGTTTGAAAACATGCTGTCCACAGGGATCGAGAGTCTGTCCGCGACCACGAGCTTCTTGGCAAAGCCCCAGCCGCATCTTCTGATTCCGCGGGTCACGCGGTCATAATCGAAGCGGTGCTCTTCGAAGAGCTTCTTTCCGAGATCCTTGTAACGGCTCATGGGTCCCGATACCATCAAAGGATAGTAGCACACGAAAAGAAGGACCTTGAACGGATTTTTCTCGATATCCTTGTATCCCATATAACAATCGATCAGGTAGGACAAAAGGCTCATCGTATAAAAACTTATCGCAAGCGGTGCGGCTATATGAATATCGGGAAAAATCCCTCCCCTGCCAAATAGACCGCTCACGGTATTTACCGTATGCACTCCAAGATTCACATACTTTAGGACCGCCAGGAATATGATATTCAAAAATAGCGCTCCCAGGAACGCTCTTTTTTTCTTCTTTTTGTCATCAGGATATTTTTCGAAGACCGATGTGGCCAGATATACCGCTATGATCGCGGCGACCATATAGATGAATGTATAGGGTCTGGAATTTATGAAAAAGAAAACAAGGCTTCCGGCAAGAAGCCACATCCATTGAAAACGTGTCGGAAGATACCAGTACACCAAAAGCAATAATGCGGTGAATATCAAGAATTTTACATCTGTGATTACCATAAAACACATTCTACCAAAAAACACCGGAATTTTACATATAAAAAAGCCTTCCGGGCGTCTTTGCGCGCGGAAGGCCATAAGTTATCCCTATCAGATCTTGAATCTGTAACCGACACCCCAGATGGTCTCGATATACTTCGAATCGCCGCTGACATCACCGAGCTTTTCGCGGATCTTCTTGATGTGTACGGTAACTGTCGCGATATCTCCGACGGACTCCATTCCCCAGATTGTTCTGAAGAGGTCGTCCTTGGTATAGACCTTGTTGGGATTCTCGGCAAGATAAGCAAGGAGGTCGAATTCCTTGGTGGTAAATACCTTCTCTTCACCGTCAACGAAAACCCTGCGGGCAGACTTATCGATCTTGATGCCGTGGATCTCTATGATGTCATTGTCATTCTTTTTACTGCCGGCACCGACAAGTCTCTCATACTGTGCAAGATGTGCCTTGACTCTCGCCACAAGCTCACCGGGAGAGAAGGGCTTGGTCAGGTAATCGTCCGCACCGAGTCCGAGACCACGGATCTTGTCGATATCGTCCTTCTTTGCGGAGACCATGATGATGGGAATATCCTTGGCGGCCCTCACCTTACGGCATACATCAAAGCCGTCGAGACCGGGAAGCATAAGATCCAAAACGATCAGGTCGTAATCGTTCTTTTCGGCTGCTTCGAGACCGGTATCACCGCGATCAAAACATTCAACCTCGAAATCGTTCATCTCGAGGTAATCCTTTTCGAGATCGGCTATTTCCTTTTCGTCCTCGATTATGAGAATCTTAGCCATAAACGTCCTCCTTGTATTTCCTTATAACAAAATGCATGCAGGTTCCTTCCCCCAGCTTTGAGGTGGCCCAGATGTGACCACCGTGGTCCTCGATTATCTTCTTTACTATCGAGAGACCTATTCCGCTTCCTCCCTGTGCGGTATTTCGCGCGGAATCCGATCTGTAGAATCTTTCGAAGATCCTTGTTATATCGTTAACGGCTACACCTTTGCCGTTATCTTCGATCTCGACTATTATGTCATCGCCGCCGTCAAGCACTCTCATTGATATGGTCTTGGAAGGCTTGTCCATGTACTTGATGCTGTTTCCGATGATGTTGTTGATTACCTTCCTGAGCTGCTCGGGATCGGCGATTATCCTGGTCTTGGAAGGAAGGGTATTGACGTAGTTGAATGCGATACCCCTGGTCTCCATATCAAGTCCGACCTCTTCGATACAGTCCTTGAAATAGTCGGTAACGTTGAGCTTGAGGAAATTGTACTTGATCCTGTCGTTCTCAACGCTTGAATAGAGGGTCAGCTCGTTTAAGAGCTTATCCATATCAACGGCTTTGTTGTATATGGTCCTTAGGTATTTCTCCTGCTTTTCGGGTGTGGATGCGACTCCGTCGAGTATACCCTCGACATAACCCTTTATCGAAGTGATGGGCGTCTTGAGGTCATGGCTTATATTTGAAATGAGCTCGCGGTTCTTCTTTTCCTGCTCGGCGCTTCGCTCCTCGTTCTCGCGAAGCCTCATTCTCATGTCTTCGTAATTCCTGAAAAGCTCGCCTACCTCGCCTCTTTCGCCGGTGTGCTCGATGACGTAATCGAAATTTCCTTCCCTGACCTGCGTAAGTCCCCTGGAAAGCTCGCTCATGGGATCTAGCATTCCCTTTTTGTTCCAGAAGGTTACCAGAAGCGCGGTGATCAGAAGTATCAGGATCATCGACACGAACATGTCGACGGTAAGCTTGCGGTTCGTGACGGTATTGGCATTTACCAGGATAAAAAGAGTACCCTCGCTGCCGTCCGCAAATGTGAAGTCAAACTGTCTTACGAATTCTTCCAGATCCCCGAAGTAGATACCCGAATCCGCACCGGATGTTTCACTTCCGTATTCGGGAAGCCTGTCCCATATCTCCTCGGCCATTCGGGAATTGCCGGTAAAGAACAGTTCTCCGCTCTTTCTTACTACCAGGGTGCTGGAAAGTGTGGAAAGCTCTCCGGACAGATCCTGAAGATACGACTTATCCTCCATGCAGGAAGGATCCTCATCAATCCGGCCACAGATCTCAGAATAGAGCTCGTCCACCCTGATGACGATCTGCTCCATATTGCTTCCGAGCGAAATGCCGTCATTCCTGGAAGAATCAAGGGAAAGCCTGAGAAGACAAAAAACGATAACCATCATAACCAGCGGTACCAGAGCTACCGCCAGAAACGTTATTACCATTCTTGTATGTATCTTCATGGAAAAGAGTATAGCACAGAAAAATCGTGCCTTTAGAACATGGTGTGAACAATTTAATAAATTTTTATAAAAAAGAAGCCCTTAAGGGACCGTTTCACCGGTCCCGTCGCCTGCTTCCTCGGCTGCCTGCTGTGCCAGGAGCGAATAAACATAAGGGAAATAAGAATTGTAGATAACATTCCTGTTGAACGCTATCTTGTTGGCAACAATGGCATTGTGGCGCTTAATGTAAGCCTCACCGACCTCCTCGTATCCGGGGTTCGGTGTGAAGGTGCCCGTTGCGGCCCTGTATGATCCGACCTCTGTCTTCCAGTTATATCCGCTGTCAAAATACAGTCCCTCGGCATCGGAAAGAACATCCCTTCCGATGTAGAGTCTCGAATCCCACTCGCATCCGAAGAGATTCAGGAGCGTGGGAAGTATATCGAGGGGAGAGGTGGGCTTGTCGATAATTATGGGATCCATATCCTCAAGGACCCCGCACCAGATGATCGCGGTATTTCTGTCACGGTCAAGCTGGGTCTCTACC
>JAEEGL017145811.1_pt1 | contig 22622 bp, 17 predicted proteins | sample 9134231 | NCBI WGS metagenome assembly JAEEGL01 (sample SAMN16246548, study PRJNA631951) | gut metagenome | biome: gut microbiome; feature: rumen; material: fiber-attached | host: Bos | place: Iran: Karaj | collected 2018-10
GAACGTCTACTGTGCCGCCTGGGTGATGTACAGCTACATCGCCGCCCAGGCCCTGCTCACCCTGTTCCATCAGGGACCCATCCTCTACATCGGCTTCATGGTGATCGGCATCTATCTTGCCATGTTCTCCGGCATCATCCATCACAAAGTCACCGGCAACGGCGCTCTCTATACCGTGGCGGGCCTTGCCTATCCGGGCTTTCTGTTCGGTATCCTGATGATGATCGGCGTGGGCGAGATTTGGGAGGAGACCCTGCTGCTGGCCACTGCCGCAACTTTGGTATGCGACACCTTTGCCCTCTTCGGTGGCATGGCCTTCGGCAAGCACAAGATGGCTCCGCTGGTGAGCCCCAAGAAGACCTGGGAGGGCGCCATCTCCGGGGCGCTGTCCTCACTGGTGGTGGGCCTTGTGATTTACCTGCTGCCCATCTTCCCGGATCTGAGCCTCCCCCTGTGCCTCATCACCTGTCTGCTCTCCTCCACCATGGGGCAGATCGGCGATCTGGCGGAGAGCCTGCTGAAGCGGATGATCGGCGTGAAGGACTTCTCCAATCTGATCCCGGGCCACGGCGGCATGTTTGACCGGGCCGACAGCCTGCTCTTCTCCATCCCCACCGCCTATATCATCCTGCACATCGCGGGGATCGGGGTATGATCTTTCTTTTCCCTCATAGAAAAAACCGCAGCCTGACGGCTGCGGTTTCAATCTGTCGACAAAGCCAACGGGCTTTGCCGACAGAGGGGGTTGCAGCCTGCTGCGCGCACTCGCTTGCGGGAGACGCTCGCACACTGGCAGGCTGCAAAGTGTGTTTTGCGAGGTACACGCCCCCGCAAAACCCGGATTTCACTGATTTTTCGCCTTGCGAGGCGAAAAACTCTGCGAGGCCCCTGAACCAGCGGTCCTGCTGCTCAATAACTTCTCTTTGTCTGCAGTCTGAAACCGCAGCCGGACGGCTGCGGTTTTTTGTTTTTATAACAAGCTCAGCGGTTTCCGTACATTCTCTCGTAGTAGTTCTGGTATTCGCCGGAGACGATCTCGCCCCACCAGTCCCGATTGTCCAGATACCAGCGGATGGTCTGCACGATGCCGTCGGAGAACTTCGTATCCGGGAGCCAGTCCAGATCCCGGTGGATCTTGCTTGGGTCGATGGCATAGCGCATGTCGTGGCCCTTGCGGTCCGTCACATAGGTGATGAGGCTCTCGGGCTTGTGCAGTTCCTGGCAAATGAGGCGGACGATGTCGATGTTGCGCATCTCGTTATGGCCGCCGATGTTGTAGACCTGGCCCACGGCGCCCTTGCGCATCACCAGGTCCACCGCCTTGCAGTGGTCCTCCACATAGAGCCAGTCCCGCACGTTCAGGCCCTGGCCGTAGACCGGCAGAGGCTTGTCCGAAAGGCAGTTTGCGATCATAAGGGGGATGAGCTTTTCCGGGAACTGATAGGGGCCGTAGTTGTTGGAGCAGCGGCTGAGGGAAACGGGCAAATCATAGGTCCTGTGATAGGCCATGACCAGCAGGTCCGCCGCGGCCTTGGATGAGGAATAGGGGCTGGAGGTGTGGATGGGGGTCTCTTCTGTGAAAAAGAGGTCCGGCCGGTCCAGGGGCAGGTCCCCGTAGACCTCGTCGGTGCTGACCTGGTGGAAGCGGCCAACGCCGAAGGTACGGCAGGCGTCCATCAGCACGGCGGTGCCGATGATATTGGTCTGCAGGAAGATCTCCGGGTTTTCAATGCTCCGGTCCACATGGGATTCCGCGGCGAAGTTCACCACGAGATCCGGCTTCTCCTCCTCAAAAATGGCATAGACCGCTTTGCGATCGCAGATGTCGGTCTTATAGAAGCGGAACATGGGGTCGTTCAGCACCGGCGCCAGGGTGGAGAGGTTGCCCGCGTAGGTGAGCTTGTCCACGCAGACGATCCGGTCCTCCGGATGATGGGCCCGCTCATAGAAGATGAAGTTGGAGCCGATGAAGCCGGCGCCGCCGGTGACAAGAATGGTCATATCACAGTTCTCCTTCCGCAATCGAGATCAAATACCGGCCGTAATCGGTCATTTTCAGCTCTTCGCCCAGGGCGCGCAGCTCCTCCCGGGAAATGAAGCCCCGGCGCCATGCGATCTCCTCGATGCAGGAGACGTAGAAGCCCTGGCGGTCCTGCACGGCCTCCACAAACTCGGCGGCCTTCAGCATGCCCTCGGGGGTACCGGTGTCCAGCCAGGCCATGCCTCGGCCCAGCAGAGTGACCCGCAGCTCGCCCAGCGCAAGATAGGCGTTGTTGACCGCGGTGATCTCGATCTCTCCCCGGGCGGAGGGCCGCACCTGCTTTGCGATCTCCACCACCCGGTTGTCATAGAAATACAGGCCGGGGACCGCGTAATTGGACTTGGGCTTTTCCGGCTTTTCCTCGATGGAGAGGACCTTTCCCTCCCGATCAAACTCCACCACACCGAAGCTGCGCGGATCCTTCACCGGGTAGCCGAAGATGGTAGCACCGGTGTTCTGCGCCATGGCGGCGCGGAGCGTACTGGTCATATCCAGACCGTAGAACACGTTGTCCCCCAGGATGAGACAGACGCTGTCTGTCCCGATGAAGTCCTCCCCCAGGATGAAGGCGTCCGCCAAGCCCCGGGGCGTCTCCTGGACCTTGTAGGAGAGGGAGATGCCGATGCGCTTCCCGTCTCCCAGGAGTTTCTCATACACCGGGGTATCCTCCGGCGTGGAGATGATCAGGATCTCCCGGATGCCTGCCAGCATCAGGATGGACAGGGGGTAATAGATCATGGGCTTGTCGTAGATGGGAAGAAGCTGCTTGGAGACGGCCTTGGTCATGGGATAGAGCCTGGTGCCCTTCCCGCCGGCCAGAATAATTCCTTTCATGGGAGGCTCCCCTTTATAGGAAATGATAGGTATGCTGCAAACAAAGTGTACCACAGATCCCCTGCTTACGCAAGCCGGTGAGGCTATTGCAGATCATTTCTCTACAGTGGGAGAGAATCTGCGCGGAAAGTGGAAATCACACAGCTTCTCTGCGAGACCTGCGGGATAAAGTTCGTCCCACTCTCTGTGAACAACCAGCATTGCGGAATGATTTCTTTTGCGAAAAATAAGAGCCGGCTTCAAACCGGCTCATAGTACGTATCGGGATGATTCGGATCAAAGATCTCATTCGCCCACATCACCGTCACCAGATTCTCCGTCTCAGAGAGATTCACAATACTGTGGGTATAACCGGGCAGCATATGGACCGCCTGAAGCTTTTCTCCTGAGACTTCAAATTCCAGTACCTCGTCCGTTCCGATCCTCCGCTCCCGGATCAGTCCGTGTCCAGCGACCACGATAAAGAATTCCCACTTGCTGTTATGCCAGTGCTGTCCTTTGGTGATCCCGGGTCGGGAAATATTCACGGAAAACTGCCCGTGATCAGCGGTTTTCAGCAGTTCTGTGAAGCTTCCCCGATCGTCGCAATTCATTTTCAGTTCAAACGCGATCTTATCTTCGGGAAGGTAGCTCAAATACATGGAATAGAGCTTTTTTTCAAAGGAACCCGGTGCGATCTGCGGCATCAAGAGGCTCTTGGGCTGGTCATGAAAATGGTACAGCAGTTCCACGATCCTTCCCAGTGTCACTTTATGCGTAACGGGGGCATAGCAGTAGCGTCCATTCGCATTCGGCAAAGGAGTCAAGCCATCATAAAGCACCCCGTCCACCGTCTCGCCGGATATTGGGTAATCTGCCCGGTGAGGATGTCCCTCCAAGGCGTCATAGAGTTCTTCCAGCAGGTCGTCGATAAACAGCAATTCCAGCTCCGCCGCAGGAGCATTCACTTTGATCGGCAGGTCGTGTGCGATGTTATAGCAGAAGGTCCCAACTGCTGAATTGTAGCCCGGTCTCACCCACTTTCCCGCCAGATTCGGGAACCGGTACACGAATACGCTTGCTCCCGTTTCTTCGGCATAGCGGAAAAACAGTTCTTCCCCTTCTCGCTTTGAGAGCCCGTACGCAGAAATCCCGAATCTGCCGGCCAGTGTGGCCTGCAGTGAGCTGGACAGCATCACCGGGCACTTGTTCCCGCACTGTTTCAGCGTATCCAATAGCCTTCCCGCAAAGTCTACATTTCCTTCTTGAAACTCCGATGCGTCCTTCGGCCTGTTTACCCCAGCAAGATTAAAAACGAAATCTGCCCTGGAACAATAATCGATGAGGTCCTCCTGGGAGCTCGCCCTGGTGTATTCAAAGATCCTGTCGATCTGAACACCCGGTCTTGTCCGATTTTTCCCGTCTCTTATATTTTTCAGGTTCTCTGCCAGATTCTGGCCCACAAATCCAGCTGCGCCGGTGATCAAAACATTCATATTATTCTTTCTCGTAAAGATGGAGTTCCTGATACAATTGCCGCCTTTGAGCGGCGCCTGCAACCATATTTCGGATATCTGTCTTTTTCCTTTTGCCCGTCAGCTCTCTGATGACGCGTCTTCCGCTGAAGAAGAGCCAGCCGATGGGAAGCAAGATTTTAACTTTCCTGGCAAAAGGCCACTTTTGATAAACGATTCTGTCGGCCGAATCTCTTGCCACCCGCAGCATTCCCTTCCTGCCGATCCCGTCTTTGCCGCGATTCGAGATCAGCATAGCCTGGCCGGACCTTCTCGTGTCTTTCCTGCCGAAGTTCCCGCTTGCCAGAATATCTTCCAACAGCATATCGTCGACCGGCTGCTCGCTGGATGCCCAGATCCTTGGCTCCGCACCAAGATGCTTTATTGAGATCCTGGTCAAAACCTGCGCAAACTTCCATAGGCCTATCTGCTTCAGTCTGTCCTCGAAAACGGTTCTGAACTCTTCATCCGAAAACCGGTTTTCAAACACCGCCCAATCGCACAAATGTCTCAACCCAACGCCTTCTCCTGTGAGGTGATGACAAGTATGCAGCAGCAAAACAAGCCCATGATGGAAGTGAGACGGCAAAACTGCCTCACCGTTATCTATCTTCTGCACAGTCGATTGATCAAAAATATCTTTGAAATACTCGCGAACCTTCTCGCCTGCAGGGCCTTCCGGCGTCCCGGCAACATTAAAATGCATCTCAAAATGCATCGCGGGTCCGCGAAACACGATGTGGGAGATATGCTCCTCATCCCACGGCTTCAGTCCGTTGCTGATTAAAACCTCGGATGCTTTTTCGAGGAAGGGGGTTGGTACCAAAAAATCCACATCCCCCATGGTGCGATAACTGGGAACCGGGTAGTAGTGCGCGGAAGCGCATCCTTTCAGCACCACATACGGGATCCCCGCTCCTGTCATCCATTCATGGAGCATCTCATGGTTATAGCAGACTCTGATGTTTGTTGCGATGGCAGGCAGAACCGCTCTGTTCCATTGCTCTTTCGCATCGACGGGCAAACAGGTTTCGATCAAGTTGTATGCCAACTGTACCACGCCTTGGTTTTTCGCCTCCTGCAGCAGTTGGTCCCAATCGGTATCAACAGGCTCTTTCGAATGTTGAAACAATGCCTTTGCCAGAATCGACAATAACGTTTCCTGTACTTCCGTCATTCCGTTTTTCTCCAAACCATTTTGTTCACGATGCCCACATAGCTCTGGATGATCTTCACGACTTTATCGGAGACGTTGGTATCGGTGTAATCCGGCACGGGGACTGCTCCTCCGTTCTTTTCTTTTCTCACCATCTTTACCGCGGTTTCCACAGCCTGGAGCAGCCCCCTGGTGTCGATTCCGGAAAGGATGAAGCAGGCCTTGTCAAGGGCCTCCGGGCGTTCCGTCGATGTGCGGATGCAGACAGCAGGGATCGGGCATCCGACGGAGGCAAAAAACGAGCTCTCCTCCGGCAACGTTCCGGAATCGGAAACCACACAGTATGCATTCATCTGCAAATTGTTGAAGTCATGAAATCCAAGCGGCTCATGTGGGATCACGCGCGGGTCAAGCTTGAAGCCCGAAACTTCCAGCCGCTTGCGGGAACGAGGATGGCAGGAATACAGGATGGGCATATCATATTTTTTCGCCATCTCGTTGATGGCTGTGAAGAGAGACAGAAAATTCTTCTCAGTATCGATGTTTTCCTCCCTGTGCGCGGAAAGGAGGATATAGTTCCCCTTCTCCAGGCCAAGGCGCTTGAGGATTTCTGAGGCCTTGATCGCATCAAGATTCTCTGTCAGCACCTCTGCCATAGGGCTCCCTGTGACATATGTGCGCTCCTTTGGCAGGCCGCAGTCCGCAAGATAACGCCGCGCGTGCTCAGAGTAAGCGAGATTCACATCGGAGATGATATCAACAATTCTCCGGTTTGTCTCCTCCGGCAGGCACTCGTCCTTGCAGCGGTTTCCCGCTTCCATGTGGAAGATCGGGATATGAAGGCGCTTGGCGGGAATCGCCGACAGACAGGAATTCGTATCGCCGAGAAGCAGTACCGCGTCCGGTTTCAATTGTTTCATCGCCTTATAGGAAGCCGCAATGATGTTTCCGATGGTCTCGCCCAAATCAGAGCCCACGGCATCCAGATACAGATCGGGATCAGCCAGACCCAGATCTCTGAAAAACACGCCGTTCAGATTGTAGTCATAGTTCTGGCCTGTATGGACAAGTATCGTATCAAAGTATTCCCGGCATTTTTTGATCACCGCTGACAGGCGGATAATTTCCGGGCGTGTTCCCACAACGATCATCAGCTTGATTCTGTCATTTTCTTTCCAGGACGGATAATCCATAATATGGCCATCTCCTATTCTCGTGCGGCAAGGCACATATATTCTGCAGCTGTACTGCGGCTGCTTCACGCTTCAACCGCATGCGGACGACCTTCCAGCTCCTCCTGTACATAGTCCGTGCGCAGGAGCTTTTTAACCACTCCGTCTACATCCAAGCGAGTAGTATTATGGCTGGTATACGCTTCTTCCCTTTCAGTAGAAACCGTTCCTTCCAAGTAGAACTTATCATAATTCAGCCCGCGGGCATCCGGAATGATCCGAAAATACCGACCCATATCTACCGACCGAAGCCTTTCCTCCCTGGTCATGAGCGTTTCATAGAGCTTTTCTCCATGGCGGCTTCCGATGATTCTCTTCTCGGTCTGCCCGAATACTCTCATCACGCCGTCCGCCAGATCGCCGATCGTAGAGGCATCCGCTTTCTGGATAAACAAATCCCCCGGCTCTGCATGTTCAAAGGCAAAGGCCACCAAATCCACCGCTTCATCCAGGTCCATCATGAAGCGTGTCATTTGCGGATCTGTGATGGTAATCGGCACCTTCCGTTTGATCTGATCGATAAACAACGGGATCACAGAGCCTCTGGAACACATAACGTTGCCATAGCGGGTGCATGAGAGCACGGTACCCGCGCGCTCAAAAGCTTTCTGGGCGCGCGCCTGGACCACCTTTTCGGCAACAGCCTTCGTCATACCCATGGTGTTGATCGGGTAAGCGGCCTTGTCTGTGGACAAAAACACAACACGCTGCACTTTGTTCTCGATGGCAGCCGTGATCACATTGTCCGTCCCGATAATATTTGTTCTTACAGCCTCCATTGGGAAGAACTCGCAGGACGGCACCTCTTTCAACGCTGCGGCATGGAACACATAGTCAGCGCCGACCATCACGTCTCGTACGCTTTCAGCATTTCTCACGTCTCCCAGGTAGAACTGAACCTTGCCGACGTACTCAGGGAATTGTGCCTGCAGCGTATGCCTCATCCAGTCCTGTTTCTTTTCGTCCCGGCTGATGATCCGGATCTCCCCGATATCGGTTGTCAAATAATGCTTCAATACGGTCGAGCCGAAACTGCCAGTTCCGCCTGTGATCACTAAGCAGCGGCCTTTAATCGATTCATGAAAACTCATAGTTGTTACCCCCTCTTTTCGCACCTGTACAGGCATTGGTCCGGCTTTCCTGCCGGCGGGCATGGGTCACTGTCCGCTGGCTCAGGGGCATCCTTCGTCTTTGCTGTCTCCTGTACTACCGGAAACTCCGGCTTTACCCGGAGTCGGGAGATCCTCAGTCTGGCAGCTGACAAGGACCGGGCCTGACGGATCTTCCGTCATTTCTCTTGCAAATACTTCATAAAGTTCAGCTTGTTTTCGATCGCTGTGGTCGTAGGACGACCCAGATCATCCCGTGCGCCGATTGAGCACTTTGCTTCAATAAAACTCAGCTTATTCCGAGTTTTTGCCGCTTCAAGCTCCAGATCGAGGTCGTCAAAGTTGTCCACACGCACAGCATGCTGGTAACCGCAGGCCTTTGCGATCGCAACAAGGTCGATGCATCCCGCAGCAGTCGGCATCCCGCCAACCGTCTCATGCGCGCCGTTATTGATTACGACATGGATCAGGTTATCCGGCTTGCTGGCACCGATGACTGCCAGGGAACCCATGTGCATGAGTACCGCGCCGTCGCCGTCCAAGCACCAGATCCTCCGCTCCGGTTGATGAGTGGCAACGCCCAGGGCAATGGATGAGCTGTGTCCCATCGAACCCACTGTCAAAAAATCATACTTATGGCTCTGGCCGTTAGCAGCCCTGATCTCGAACAGTTCACGGCTCGCCTTTCCGGTGGTGGCCACAATAGGATCCTCACCGGAAGCCTTAACGATGTGCTGAATGATCTCCTCCCGCAGCATCGTGTTTTCATTCCTGTACTGGACCCTGGGGGCATCACTCAAGGCCCCTTTCCGGACCACAAAAGCGACGTCCTTCCCGTTTTCCAGGCGGCTCCGAAACTCTTCCATGACCGCAGACACGTCTTCGTCGGTCGTTTCCTTTCCGATAACGAATGTGGCAATCCCCATATCCTCAAGGAGCTTTAGCGTCACCTCGCCCTGATAGATATGCTGCGGCTCGTCATGAACACCTGGCTCTCCGCGCCAGCCGATAATGAATACCACAGGTATCGCATATACCTTATCGTTCAAAAGACTTGCGACCGGGTTTATGATGTTTCCCTCGCCGCTGTTCTGCATATATACCACGGGGATCTTGCCGGTAGCCAGATGATAGCCGGCCGCAAGCGCCGTGCAGTTTCCCTCATTTGCAGCAATGATATGGTGATGCGGATCAATCCCGTATCTGTCCATCAGATAATTGCAGAGTGCCTTGAGCTGGCTGTCCGGAACGCCGGTGTAAAAATCAGAACCTATCACCTCAACAAGCTTATCGACTTTCAAAGGGTCATCACCTCAGTATTTCATGATAGAGCGCGTCAATCGTATTCACGCTGAGCAGAATGGGATGGTTCTTCAGCCTGGTAGGATTGACGCCGGTCTTCAGTTCTTCAAACTGCTGTTCTGTTGCTGTCGGAACAGCCAGATCCAAGGTGCTGAAGATTTGTGCCAGCTTCTCTGCTCCTGCCGCCGCGTCCGCACATCCCATTGCACGGCCGATCTCATCCAGCGTGTCGATCAAATACGCTTCTCCTCTTGGATCGATGCATTGAGCAGTATTCTTGATCATCCACTGGAACAGGATCCGGTCACAGAGGATCGCAGCATGTCCATGGGCACATTTGAAGAGCGTTGTGATCTTGTAACACATAGCGTGTCCTGCGGTAGTCTGGGTAAGGTTGATTGCCTTTCCGGCAGTATTTGCCGCAAGAAGCATGCCTGCTCTGCCTGCTTCTTCGTTCGAGAGGTATCCGTCCATGTGTCTCATCACGCCTCGGATTGCAGCTCGGCTGTATTTCTTGCTCTCGTTCGTGCTGTTCACAGACCAGAAAGACTCGATGGCATGGCAAAGGGCATCACACATGGTAGCCTTCTTCTGATAAATCGGCAATGAGATGAGCGCATCGGGATCCATGAGGACCGTATCGGGCATCAGGTATTCACTGCTGACGCTCTGCTTCTTTCCATCGTAATAGATAACGGCAAAGCGGGTTGCTTCGGACCCGGTACCCGCAGTCGCAGGCATCGCCAGGAACGGGACGGCGTTTGGTGCGTATTCTGCCTGCAGCCAGTTTCCGTTTTCGCCGCTGCCGGGAAGATTGGAAAACAGCTTGATGCATTTTGCCACGTCCATGGCAGATCCCCCGCCGACAGCGGCAATAGCGTCGCAATGCTCCTCCCTGAATAGTCTGACCCCGTACAAAACATTTTCGTACAGCGGATTGGGCTGAAAATCCCGGAATCCTACCATTTCCACGCCGGTCTTATCCAGTTCCTCCAAATGCGCGTTGAACTCTCTCTGATACCAGATCGAGCCGTCGCAGACCACAAGGATCTTCCTGCAGCCAGTCTCTCTGACCCACTCGTCGAGGCCTTTGTAGTTGTCTGCCGGCGTAATGATTTTCTGCTCCATTTGCGCTTCTCTTAACTTTCCGCGGGGATCAGCCGGATAATATCCTTGAACGGCATCAGTATTTTCTCGCTCTCTTCAGCTCTGTGATGCTCGAGAATCATCTCAGCTGCTTTCTGCATCGCCGGTACTTCAGCTCTCATAAGTTGATTGGCGTAAATAATAATGTTTGCGCCGCGCTCTTTCCACTCCTCTTCCGTTACGGAATTGAACGATGTGGGCACGAGAACAATGGGGGTGGTCTGATCCTTCGCGCGGAACTCCTCAATAAACTCCTGTATCTCAGAAGGATCCTTCTTCCGACTGTGGATCATGATGGCGTCAGCGCCAGCCTCTACGAACGCAAAAGCTCTGGTCAGCGCGTCCTCCATGCCCCGTTCCAAGATGAGCGATTCAATCCTGGCACAGATCATGAATTCCTTGGTTCGCTGCGCTTTCTTTCCCATGCGAATCTTGGCGCAGAAGTTCTCGATGGTGTCCTGCGTCTGCTTGACCTCTGTACCGAAGAGGCTGTTCTTCTTCAGCCCAGTCTTGTCTTCAATAATGACCATGGAGACGCCAAGCCTCTCCAACGATCTCACCGTATAGGCAAAATGCTCCGTCTTTCCTCCGGTATCACCGTCAAAGATGATAGGTTTTGTCGTCACTTCCGTAATATCCTCGACGGTACGAAAACGGGACGTCATATCCACCAGTTCGATATCCGGCTTGCCCTTTGCCGTGCTGTCGCAAAGCGAGCTGATCCACATGGCGTCAAACTGATGCGCGCCGCCGTCCTGATGAATGACTGTGTTTTCCACGATCAGCCCTGTCAAGCCGTCGTGCGCCTCCATCGCAGTGACCAGCCCTTTCATTTCAAGAACTCTCTTGAGCCTGCCGCGGCGAATATCCGGCATTGCGAGTTCGGCGCGGGTTCTGGCTTCGATTTTCTTATACTTTTCATCCGAGCTGTAGGGGAACTCAACCAGCTTGCCGCCGTAGCTTGCGAGAACGGAAATGACCTCGTCGCGGAGAGGCTTCTGAAAGCTGGTACGCCAGTCATCGCCGTGTACGACGATGGTCGGTTTGAGCTCCTCCAAAATGTTTTTATAACTCAGCGTCTTCTGTTCTACGACCTTGTACACGCCTGCGATGTTCTCGAATAGTTTTTTTCTTTCCTCTGCGGGAACAAGCGGTATGCGCTTATATGTTGTCACGGCCTCGTCAGACAATACGCCGATGATCAGTTTTCCGAGCTTCTGCGCCTTCTTGATAATCGCAATGTGACCCCCGTGAATTATATCGGTAGAAAAGCACATGTAAACTGTCCGGGATTCGATTTCCTCCAGCTTCCCGCTCACGATTGCCAGATCCTCGGGATTATCAATCTCGGCGCAAAGAAGATTCTCCACATCCAGCGCATGGATATTGGCGGCGCCGTTCAACGCATTCAGCGCATTTTCCGCGTAAACCTGCCGCTTCCCGGCCTCACAGAACGCGGCGATCTCATCAAGCCAAACGCACCAGTCCGCCCGCTTCAGATGATAAAGAGCCTGAGCCGCCATTGCCTCGTTGTAGATATCAACGCCGACCTTCATCACCATGCCGTTGACGACTTGTGCTTTGAAGTCTTTATCGGGAAGCGGTAGCGTGGACGAAACTGTCATGCATGAAACAGGAGATGAAACGACGCGCTCAAAGACATCGTTTTCGAACACAAGGTCGCCGTGCATGAGGATAACATCGTCATCCAGATAATCTCTTGCGCAATAAATACTGTAGATATAATTCGTCTGATCGTAAATGGGGTTTTTCACGAAGGTGAACTGCACGGGCAGATTCAGGCTCTGGCAGTACTTGATCAGCGTTCTGTCATAATACCCAGTGGTCATGACCACCTCTTTAATCCCTGCGTCTACGATCTGCTTGAGCTGGCGGGACAGGATCGTCTCCCTGTCAGAAATCTCCGTCATGCATTTCGGCTGCTCGGATGTAAGAGCTCCCATTCTGGATCCCAAGCCAGAATTCAGAATAACCGCTTTCATCAATCATTCCTCCATGTCCATCCTATTTCGTTTCTCTCTGTTCCCGCCAATACACTTCATATGCGTGGTGCGTTACCTGCTGTTCGGGAGGCGGAAGCTTCATATAATCTCCGTAGAAGGATTTCAACACCGCGTGATAGTCAGAGGGAGCACGGAACTGCTTTCCTTCAAATGCAAGTCTGACTCCTTCCCCCCACCATTTGGTTTCCGTGATCTCCCTTTCCCCATAGTAGAGCGAAGTCATGGAGCCGCAATAGACAGAAGAGGCAGAATGCTCATATTTTCTTGACTGCTTTTCTATTCTCTTCAACACCCTCCTTACGCTGATTCCCTTCATCAAAACGCGCAGAAAGCGCAAAAGAAGCTGTTTGTACCAAGCTCGTCCCTCCCGATCTGCAATCGCCGAAGCCTTGATCAGGCGAAACATGCGCATGTTCGCATAAACCAAGTTTTTCGCGTTCTTCAGGTCGTCAGACAAAAGATCGTTGATAAAGATATCGATATTCACGCCAAGCTCAATCGGGTTTTGGACATTCTCCACGAGCACCGTTCTTGTATCGCACACTTTTGCAGAGAGCAAATAATAGCCCTTTGTGTTATCAATCGAAACCAGGCGAAGCGTATCCTCCCTTCCCTCCGGGAATGTTCTGCAAAATATGTCGTAATCCCTCCGACTCATGACGATATCGATATCATCATCCCAGGGGATATAGCCCTTGTGCCGAACGGCTCCGAGCAGGGTCCCGTAAGTCATGTAATACGTGATATTGTTTTGAGTGCAATGCCTGTCTACTGCTTCCAGGATTTGCAGCATTATGCGTTTTTGATCTTCGTTTGATACCGTTTCCAGTCCGTTTATCATACTGACCTTCCTTCTATCAGAATCAGTTTCGGGATATCATGACCGCTGTCTCGTGAATCGCTTGAGAAGCTGGCGCGCAGTCTCCCGAACGTTGATGTCCTTCAGCAGAACAGCCTCCAGCGCAAGGCGGGAGTATTCTCTGGTTTCACGAAACATTGCCGGGAAGAGGAAGTTTGAAAACATTTGTGTCAGCAGGGTTGCAAACGCTGCGCCTTCTTTCCCCCAGATCGGGATCATAATGCAGTTCAAAACGATATTTCCGACTGCGCCAAGTGCAGAGAATACAAACACAAATCGATTCTTCTTTTCACATATGAGCCAAAAGCTGCGCGCGCTTCCCACGTAGGAAAAGGCCGTATACCATACGGCGATCCGCAAGCAGGTATTGGCTCCGACGTATGCGCTCCCATATAAGACGTTTAGAATCTGCTGAGAAAAAGCCGTAACAAACAAGGAGTACAGCAGGCAGATCCAAATGATCCCAGCCATTAACTGCTTGAAGCGAAGCTTATAAAGCTGCGCTCCCTCATTCTTTGCCTCCACGATCAAGGGTCTGCCGGAATCAAGGATAGCCGCGGGGACAAAACCGATGTAACTACATATCACAATAGCGGCGGAATACAGGCCCACCTCCGCTTCGCTGTCCATCATGTGCTTGATCATGACTCTATCCACCTGACCGTAGATCACGACCATCACGTTCGCCAGCACAAACGGGAGACAGCCTCGCAGGATCCTTTTGGCAACAACACAGTCAAAGCCCAGGGGACTCGTGTGTTGCTGATACCAGAAGGCAAAAAAGGCGATGCCCAAAACAATGACGTCAAGAGAAGTGGCAAACGCGAACCAGGCCACACTCTTCCCGGAGATGAGGAGATAGATCTTGTAGCACGACATTGCCAGATATGCGATTGTCTGTGCAACAACGGAATACTTTGACCGAAGCTGGAATTGATACCAGTAATTGATCGTGTCAAGGCAGAGAAAAGGAAGCTGAATACACTGGAGGGCTGTGACCGTCATCAGGAGGGGATCTCCTCTATCGGCGATCCACACAGTGCAATAGAGCAGGAGCGTACTGGCCAGGCCCAAAAGAAAGCGCAGCAGAATTGCCGTCCCCAGGATCTTCCCGTCCTGATCCTTATAGTTTACGAACTCATAAATGATAACGCCGTTCAGTCCCAGTCCAATAATTGCAGTAAAGAATGTTACATAGGATCTGACGTAATTCAGCGTTCCATAGTTACTTGGTCCCAGAAAACGTACCGTTAAGATACCGACGAAAAAAGAAACGATCAGCTTCAGGATCTGTCCGGCCAGGATCCAGGAGGTATTTTTCAAAAATCTGTTCTTCATGATCCTTGCTCATATCTCGCAATATAGTTTTGGAACATATTGCGCTTATCGAACTTTTTGGATCTCTGGATACAGTGATCCCTCATCCTTCTTTTTTCATTGCTGATTCTGACGACTTCCCTGTACAAGGACGCCATATCATCGACAGCTACGACCGCGCCACAGTCCTCGTCGAGGATTTCAGGGCTGCCGCCGGTATCAAAGGTTACCACCGGCGTCCCGCACGCCAGGGATTCGATGTTTACCGTCGGAAAGTTGTCTTCTCTCGTGGGGTTTACAAAAACATCCGCCGCCGTATAGATTTTTGCCAATTCCGCCTGGTCCTCCGTCTGATGGATTGACAGGACGTTTTCCGGCAGGTTTTTATCGATCTCCGCATTGGTTCCCACAAGTACGACCTGATAGCTCCGATCCAGCATTCCTGCAAGAGCGATCATCACGTCGATCCCTTTTCTTTTCTCCCAGCCCGGTGCGACTCCCAATACCAGTTTTTTGTCCGCGATGCCGTGTTTTTCCCGAAAATCGCTCTCAATCGGTTTGAAGGTGTTCAAATCGATGCCATTGTTGATAACCTGTATCTGATATTCCCCGAGAAAGGACTTCCCCGTCAATTCAGCAAGCCAAGAAGACGGGGTAACGATCGTGCATTCCTCGATCCCGGTAAAACAGCTTCTCTTGATTTTCCACATCAGCCTGGTCATATCTACATTCGCTTTTGGATAAGCGCGGTGCGGATAAGGACAAGCCGAGCAGCCTTTCATCCATCTGCTGCATTGACTGAGCGTGAAATAGGGGCACCTCCCTGTGAAGGCCCAGCAGTCGTGTAGCGTCCAGATGACTTTGATGTGGTTTTTCTTGATATATCGGAACAAGATCGGCAAGTTGATATAGCTGTCGTGGAGATTGTGCAAATGAATGAGATCGGGCTTGATCCTTTTCAGCTGCTTGATAAACCGCCAGGTCGCTGCGATAGAGAAGCAACCCTTGAGCCCGGTGATTCTTCCCAGGAATACATGAAGGTAAAGGCTCAGATAGTTGCCAATGATCAGATCATGCTCTCCGCACGGATAAACACGAAGCGCTTTCTTCCTGAACGAGGTAGCCGTCCAGGTTTCAAATCCGTTTATCCTGGCTTCGTCGCACAGATTGCGCATGATATTGCCCGTACTGCCGGTCAGGATGGTGTTGATTGCTACTACCCTTTTACCCATGAGTTTTCCTCTTCTCAACCATTCTGCACAGCAATCTCCCCCACAGCAGAGTCATCCAGAACTCAGTTCGGATCGGCTCCCACCAGCAAACAGTCATGATGGAAACATAAAAGAGCAGCCCGTAAGTAAACGAACTCTTCAATGAGTTTCTTCTTGCACTTCTTTTCTCATAAAACGTAATAAAACGACTGAAAAGAAACACAGCAGCAACCAGAAACAGAATTCCTCCATCGCGAAGGAAAAAGTAGTACATTGTGGGAAAGGCGTTAATGATAGATGCCGTACCAATGTGTACATTACGTGATATAAAATCCTGAACTTGCAGCTCGGCGGCAAAATTCATGGGCAGAGGATTCAATCCAAAACGCCCCAACAGATACATATTGACCACGTTGAGGATGGAAAAGAAACCTGCAAAGGTACAGTATCCATAGGTATACGTATCCAACCCGAAGCTCAAAGGATTCTCGATGGTCTGATTGAGCAGCCGCGTCCCCCCGCAGAAATAGGTGATCAAGGTTTTGAATGCATACGAAATGGTGCCGCTTTTTGTGTTTCCTCGCATCATCGTGATTACCAGCATAAAGCCAGCAAGCACGAGAAGAATCCTCCTGATTCTTCTCCGGACTTTTCTGAGATCACAGTTGCTCCTTATCCGGCCTCTGTAGATGAGATAGGCGATGAACAGAGAGATTGCGGAAAAAAAGATGATCGTTCTGGCCGCCGAATAAACGGATTCCAAAACAGCCAGGAGCAAAATATAATACAACGGTTTCTTCCAAAGCCTGTGCTGATAAAACAGCAGTGCATCCGTCAGAATGCAAGCTGACGTGCAGGGTCCTACGATATAATGAATATAAAACAGGCGTTCAAAAGTTGACATGTAGCTGCCAGATTCACCGCCCGTTGCGTAAATGGTCCTCAACGCAGCCATATTCCAATTGTTTCTGATTAGGATCGTGACTGCTTTTACTACCATTGGAAGCATCACGACGGCAAGCAGCAGCTGGAAGAGGAAAAAAAACCTGTACCCGGAACGCAGATTCGTCGTTTGATCAATGGATTCTCCGCCCGGGTATGAGCTCCTTTTTCCCGTTAGCAGGCCGAAGACAAGGGCGAAGGAGCCGATCAAAAGGATCAGCTTGCATCGCTCACTCAAGGGATACCAGTCATAAGGAGTAATAGCGTTGATCATGTTGACCGTTCCCCAGACCAGCGACACCAACACACCGACGGTGTTCAGCCTGCCCCTATTGATCCAGATATGATAAATTGCACTCAAATAGCATAATACTGCCGCAAACCACAGCATTCGATCTTATCCTCCGACGCTCTCGTTTACAATTCTGGTCGCGTTGATCTCCAGATTCCGGCTATAGATCTCTCTGATCTGCTGTAAATCCACATTCCTTCCGGCATTGTCAGCGATGAACCGCGACAGCTTCTCGACATAATCGGAGCAGGAACGATTCATATTTACGTTCAAACAGCAGGGATAGTGAAGTAAAGCAGAGCAAACATCATCAGAATACGAAAAATCTACGATTGGTTTTCCATAAGACACAAGTTCGAAAATCTTACTTGGGTTGCTGTTTTCAAGCTTATTTTGAATATTGATTAAAATATCTGCATTCTGTACTTCCGAAATCAATTGTTTTTTTGGGAGAAGTCCTTTTACAACGATCCTTCCCTTAGATTCTTTTTCATACTTGGATACGATATCCTCGCAATTACCGGTGCAGTAAAGAAGCAAACAATAATCCAAAGGAAGACTGCAAAAGAGATTCAGAAAGTAATCCGGATTTCTGATATCTCTATAAAAAGATCCCATATATACAATCTTCTTGATTATTGTTTCTCTTTGAGGACGATTTGTACAGATATTCAGGATTGTTTCATTCAATGTATAGGGCAATGCCTTTACCTTCGCCGGATCTGCAGTTTCTTCAACAAGCACGTGATAGTTTTCCTCCGTCGTTAATACACAATCCGACGCATTACAGAGATCAATTTCCATTTTTTTCATTCTCTTGATGGAAACAAACAGATTCAGATGATTGATTTTGCTTGCCAGCAGGTCGCCCCAATAGCTCACCCATCGAGTCTCTGGATGCCTGTCTTTGAACCGAAAGCCTGCCCAATGTGCCTCATGTGGTGATGCACACGTCAAGATAATGTCTATCCCAGTTTTTTCATTGAGCTCTTCCAGTTTGTGATATGCCTTGCTGATATACCAAGCATTATTATTCAGTGAAAAGAAGCTTGCCTGTATTCTCCCAACCAATCTGGCCATTTGCAATGAGAGATTAAAAAGGCTTCTACGCATCCCGACACTTTCGTCTCTCTTGTTTTTTGATTTTTGGGCCCACTTGAGACGCCAGTTTGAAATCGTATATACTTCGATCCCGTCTATCTCATTGCCTCTGTACGGAAATCCATCCTGTTCAATTGCAATTAAGCTAACGTGATAGTGATCTTGCAGATATTTTCCAAAATTGATAGCAATAGTCCCTGTCGCAGAACTGACTGGAAAGCAACTACCCGCCAGGATTACAAGCTCTTTATCTGCCAAAATGACACCTCCGCATTCAAGGAGTGTTTCCTGTCAGCATATCGATATAATGCTTCACATAAAGGCAATCATCAAGGATGCTCTGATCCTTTTCAAGCCCTCCGATTGCCGAAATGGCCAATGCCAGTTCCTGCAAGTTTCCCTGATCAACAACAATCCCATAATGGGCAGCACTTTCAGGACTACCTCCCGTATCATATGTTACTACAGGAGTATTACAGGAGATAGCTTCCAAATTAATAGTAGGGAAGTTATCTTCATAGCTTGTGTTGACCAGAACGTCCGCAATGCCGTATAGCATTCTGAGTTCTTCCACATCAGAGGTTTTTGTAACTGTGCGAATATTGGAAGGAATCAGCTTTTTATTGCGCTCATTAACGCCTACAATCACGATCGGATCCTCAATCATGTGACTCAAGGCAATCACATCTTCCAAGCCCTTCCGTTTATCCCAGATCGCTGCCACACCAATGATTACTTTTTGTCCAATAAGATTGAACTCATCTTTACAAGCCCAATAGCCTGTCTTTAATTCTTTCTGACTCTTTCCGAAAATATCGGCTTTCTCAGATGGTTTGCTGCGCTGTGATAAATGCACAAGGCTCTCTATTTCTTTTACTACTGTCCTTAAATCCGACCTTGGAACAGCAATTATCTCATATCTCGAGCTATTGACACAATCACTGGAAGCATAGGTTATGACAGGAATGGTGCATAACCGTTCTTCCATATTGGTCATTCCATGTGATTCATCCTGTGAAAGATCGACACACACATCCGCTGCATCATAAATCTGCGCCACTTCTTTCACACTGTCTGTTCGTTCAATGCCAAGAATACTGGGGGGCAAGGTTTCTTTTTGCTGTTTTGTGAGGCCATAAAGCACTACCTGATATCCATCTCCCAGCGTATCAGCAAGCTTCAGATAGTCCGAATATACCTTCTTGTCATTCCACGAAGACGATACTCCCAGAATCATGTGCTTGCCTTCGATGCCATAATACGCTTTGAAGTCATTCTCCAAGGGATAGAACTGAGCCGTATTGATCCCGTTATGAATGACCTTTACCTCATAATGGCAGAGAAAGCTCTTCTTTACCAGTCCCGCAAGCCATTTCGATGGCGTAACAATTGTCATGTTTGGGATCTGATCCATAAGAACCCTTTTCTTTTCCCAGTTTTTCCTGCTATGATCTGTCAGGCTGGCTGGATATTCTCTCCTGTTTGGGCAATCATAGCATCCATGAATCCATCGCTCACACTTGACCGCGTCACAGTAGGCAGAATGGCCGGTGAACGCCCAGCAGTCATGAAGCGTCCAAATGATCTTTTTCCCACATCCGCGAAGATAGCCGAAAAGGAGCTCCAGATTGATGTAATAGCCGTGAAGATTGTGCAAATGGATCACGTCAGGATTGTAATCTCTGACCCACGCAAGGAACTTTGCCGTGGCTCTTTTGCTGCCCCAGCCGCAGCCGTCAGAAAGACGGGCCCGAAGGCCGTGCAGCTTGACATCAAAGTCCGACCCGATCCTCACCGCGTATTTCTGCAGCGCGGCAGGAACTTCTTCTCTGCCGTATGCGATTTTCACTTCATGCCCCTGCTGCTCCAGGGCAGCGGCAAGATCTGTACAGATCCTGCCTGTACTCCGAATGCCGCAGACGACATTGATCATCAGGATGCGCATAGTTTCTCCAGCTCTTCTTCCAACCGATTCATGAACATGTCCCTGGTGAAATGGTTCTCATAAAAAGATCTCGCATTCTCGCCCATTTTCTGCTTGTCATTGCTGCGGATGAACGTCCTGATGTTCTGAACCAACCCTTCTGCGTCCTCCGCTTTCCCGCAGTAGCCGCATTCGGCGATCTTGATCAGCTCTGCAGTCTCTCCGTCGATTGCACCGATGATGGGCTTGCCGACGGCCATGTAGGACTGCACTTTACCCGGCAGCGTCAGGGAAAGGACGCGGTCCGCCCGGAGCGTGACCAGCACTGCATCGGCCTTCGCATAGAAATCCGGCATTTCCTCCAGCGGACGACGACCGTAAAATGTAATGTTCGTCAACCCTTCCGCCAGAGCCTTCAGCCGCTCCAGCTCCGATCCGCCGCCCACAATGTGGAAATGGACACGATCCTCTTTCATCTCCCGTGCCGCTTTCACAACCGTCTCTACGTTTTGGGCGGCTCCGATATTGCCTGCCAGCACCAGATCGATTCTATCCGTGCTGTTTTTAAAAGGCATCGGTACAAACAAGCTCTCCGCATATTGTGGAAGATAGGACGTGGTACTCACATCGAAGTGCTCGCTCAGATAACCTTGAAACAACTTGCTGGCCACAAGGATCTTGTCTACAGATCGGTAAATACGTCCGGAGACCTGATGGAAATACCGATAGATTCCCGATTCTCTTTTGATGCCGCCGGCGATCAGGCTTTCCGGCCACAGATCCAGACAGTACAGCGCAACCGGCACGTGATGCTTCTTTTTGAATCGGATTGCCGGCTCTGCCATCATCACAGGGCTGAGTTGATAAACAAGGACCACGTCAAAGCCGCTGAGCTGATTCAGATACTTCGTCGCTTCACGCGGATAAGAGTAATAATTCAGGAAGCGGAACAGCGCACCGGTTTTTCTGGGAATGATCGGGCAGCGGTGCACTTTCACGCCATTGATGATTTCATCTGCCCGGGCATGGTTTTCATAGCCGCTGTATATCTCGCCCTCGGGATAATTCGGTTCGCCGGTAACAACGGTTACCTGATGCCCGTGCCTGACCATCTCTTCGCACAGATCGCTTACGCGGAAAGGCTCCGGATAGTAATACTGACAAACAACCAGTATGTTCATCTATTTCTTTTCCTCTTGTCTTTTCATTGCTCCGGTACCTCCTTCAACGACACCGTCGCTATGCGCAACGCTTTTAATGGTTCCAAAGAAGCACCTTACATCCATGCCAAGACCGATTTGTCTACAGTACTCTCCGTCCAGCCTTGCTTTTTCTTCTATCTCCAGCTCATCGCGGCCGTTGATCTGTGCCCAGCCTGTCAATCCGGGAACAACGTCGTTTGCCGCATACTTTTCTCTTTCCAAAATCAGATTCGCTTGATTCCAGAGCGCCGGCCGGGGGCCGATCACACTCATTGTCCCCCGGAAAATGTCCCAGATCTGGGGCAGCTCATCCAGAGAGCTTTTCCTCAGAAAACGCCCCGCTCTCGTGATAAACTGATCGGGCTTGCTCAGCAGATGCGTAGGCACATCGTGGGGAGTGGACATTTTCATGCTTCTGAATTTATGCATCAAGAAATACTTTTTTCCTTTGCCAACCCGTTTTTGGGTAAAAAACGCCGGTCCCGGATCATCTGCCTTGATCCATACGATGAGGATCAGAAACACGGGGCTCAGGATGATCAACCCGAAGAAAGACAGAATGGAATCAATAACTCTTTTCCAGATCTTCTCATAACTTCCGGATCTCCGCTGAGGCTTCTCTCCCAATGTCACAGATCTCATATCTTCCGGAAGAACGTCTCTCTTCTCGGGATGCAGATACGGGTTGTCATCGTTAATGGCTTCTTTTTCCCCGCACATGGCCGCAGCAACACGCAGCACAGCATAAAGGCCGATCAAGACCAGCAGCACTATGAACCATGTGTTCATCTGTCTTTCCTCCCTTTTATCCGGGTTCGTTCCGGGATGAATCGAACGTACTTCTCTCCCTGCAAGTCCCTGCTCGAGCGCCTTCCACGAACGGCTCCCGTACGAACTTGCAATTGCCTTTCGTCACAGTACTCCACGTTCTTTTTGTGCAAAACAGGATTCGATTTCGAAAACCATCAAAAGATATAGTCCGACCAGCAGGGACTGTCAACCAGAGCGTCCCCGTCGGAAGGCCCCTCTCGAAGCCGTAGTGTACGGATTTCGGCAGCGCGTTTGAGATTCAAAGCTCGGCTCACGGAAGCGAGAAAGCCTCCACGTTGCCGGGGAAACGTGGGGTTCTCCTCGACGCGGCGGAAGACGATTCAGCGGCTGACGATGGATCCCCGCATCTGTGTTTCATACACAGAATTCCCGTTCTCGCCTTCGAAGCCACCCCCCGCCGGATGGTAGGTAGACACCATCTCTTCCACCGTCTCGCGGATATCCTCCCGGTTGGCATAGGCGCGATCCATCAACGGCTCCAGCTGGGAGAGGAACTTGTCCGTGTCGAAGGGAATGGGGCTGCCGATGTGGATCAGTTCATTGGCGGTTTTGCGCAGGCCTTCTTCTGCCATCAGCTTCTCTTCATACAGCTTCTCGCCCGGGCGA
>JAEEGL012006217.1_pt1 | contig 22621 bp, 24 predicted proteins | sample 9134231 | NCBI WGS metagenome assembly JAEEGL01 (sample SAMN16246548, study PRJNA631951) | gut metagenome | biome: gut microbiome; feature: rumen; material: fiber-attached | host: Bos | place: Iran: Karaj | collected 2018-10
ACAGCATGCATGTGAACATGCATACCGTCAGCATAAGAGATATTCTTTTTTTCAAAAAGCCCTTCTCAGTCCTCATGGTCCTTATCCTTGGATCCAGGATCCCGATCCGACTCTCCTTTTTCTTTATTCTCCTCCGCCATTTCCTTCGCCTTGCCGTTTTCGGGTTCCCTGTCATCCTTCTCACCCTTTATGGCATCCGTTTTTATATCTGTCTGTTTATCTGTTTTGACACCGGTTTTTATATCTTTTTTGGTATCTTTTTTGGTATCTTTTTTTGCATCGTTTTCGGTATCATCCCCGTTATCACCTGCAGTACCATCCTCAGTGACGTCCAAAGCGGAGTCCTCATCTTTCGGTCTGTTATAGGCTACTGTCTCTGCTTTTTTCATTTCCTCCGGAAATCCTGTCTCTATAAAGGAGGATTTTGGAACCTCCTCCCCGGTTTTTGACATCCTGCCCGTGGTCATCATGATGCTTGCGTCTCCGCTTAAGACACCGTGCATTTCACCCACGAAATATCCGGACATATTGCCCTGAACCATGCCGTCGATACGCACCAGACCTGTCTCTCTGCTGAGTTTCAGCGGAACGGACACCTTGAAGGAACTCATATCTATGATCTTCTCTCCCAGAAGCAGTATCTGAGGGAGGACGAACATAACAAGGAGGATGGATACGATGGTACCTCTTCCTATACACTGTCCTATACCGCAGATGGTACCGTCGGATGTAAGGTTTCCTATCAGGATCCCCGCAAGAGCCATCATTGTTCCCGATGTCACTATGGTGGGAAAAGCAAAATTCATGGTCTCTATTATGGCATCCTTTTTTGACATCTGATCCTTAAGCTCAAGGAAACGTCCCGATATGACTATGGCATAATCGATATTGGCACCCATCTGGATGGAGCTGACTATCAGATATCCCATAAAGAACAGATTGGTATGGGTTACGGCAGGGAAGGAGAAGTTCATCCATATCGCTCCCTGTATAACAAGTATCAGCAGCACAGGCATGCCCACGGACATGAATGTGAAAAGCAGCACGGAAAGCACGGCAAAGATGGAAACCCAGCTTACCACCAAATTGTCTCTTGCAAAGGCCTTTTTCAGATCATACTGGGACGTGGATTCACCCGCCACCATAACGGTTCCCTCATAATATTTGTGAGCTATATCATGCATCTCATCAAGGAACTCAAAGGTCTGATCTCCCTCCTGGGGCAGATTGAGATATACCAGCATACGGCTGTAATTCTGACCCTGCAGCTGTATCTGGGCAAGATTCATTTTGTTATATGCATCCTCAAGCATGTCCTTTGTATCCGCATCCAGATCAACATATCCTTCATCCACCTCGTTATACAGGAACATCACGATATCTATAAGAGGTACCTCATAGGAAGAGGACCCGTTTATGAGCTTGGCATAATTCTCATCATCCACCGCGTATGCAGTATACAGAAGCTCCGCCACTTCATAATCCACTCCCATGAGCTCCGAGAACTGTCTTGCCGTAAGCTTGTCGGTAAGGGTATATCCATCCTTTGCCTCGCTGTTGGAAAGACCTACGATGCGATCTATCTCGTCACACCTCTCCAGTTCTTTTATCAGGTTGTATTCCTTCTCATAATTGCCTGCCGGAACGATGAGAGCTGCCATATTCTCTCTTCCGAAGGTTTCCTCTATCATCTCGTCGGCTATCTGCATTTCATTCTTCAAGGGTGTATCCAGCAGTGAATAGCCGTATACATATGGACACTTGCTTGACATCATGAATGCCCCCACAAGCAGAACGACAAACAGCGGGGGTATTATGAATCTGGTTTTATAAGCGAATTTACCCACAAAAGGTATCTTGGGCACAAAGCTTTTATGCCTTGTCTTATCCATGAGAACGCCGAAGATCATGATCAGACCGGGCATGAGGGTAAAGACTGAAAGCAGCGAGAAGAAAATGGCTTTGATAAGACATATGGCCATATCAGGTCCGATGCCGTACTGCATGAACATCATGGCTATAAGTCCGCCTATGGTAGTAAGGGAAGAAGAGCAGATCTCCGGTATGGCTTTACTCAGAGCCAGGATATCTGCTTCTCTTATGGGGAGATTTCTGTGCTCCTCCTTATATCTGTTACAGAATATGACCGCATAGTCTATGGACAGGGCAAGCTGCAGGACTATGGTGACGGAATCGGACACGAAGGATATGGTGCCCAGCATGAAATTCGTTCCCGATGCTAAGATAGCAGAGGCTCCGAAGGTGAGCAGGAGCACCGGCACCTCGGCCCAGGTCTGGGAAGTAAAAAGCAATACCGTGACAACCACTATGGCAACCAGCAGCGATACGGTCTTCATTTCCTTCTGAATGGTGTCCGCCGTCTGATTACCCATCATGGTGGATACATAAAGATCATATCCGCTAAGGAGTTCCTTTATCTCATCAAGGGCCGCCAGAGCTCTTTCGTCTGTTTCCTCATATATAAAGGTCACATTGTAAAGAGCTGAGAAATTGTTGTAATGCGCATCAGATGCATCAAAATCAAGCATATAGACATCCGACCTTGATTTTATCCGGTCTGCTATATACTTCGCCGTTTCGTAGTCAATATTGGTAGCCATGACCTTAGCGGAGCCCAGAGTAACGAACTCCTTTTCCATAAGGTCAAGTCCCTGTCTGGTTTCAGTGTCCTTTGAAAGATATGCGGGCAGCGAATCCTCCACGCTTACCCAGTTTTGTGAAATCAGGCTGAAGACTACCGCAATCGCAAATAGTAAGAAAAACAGATTCCTTCTGTCAACGATGAAGGTTGCAACCTTCATCATAAAAGACGTCTTTTCACCTTTTCCGTCCATGCCTGCTAATATACCACTCCCACGTTTTCTTTACAATATGAAAAAAACCGTTTATCCCATTCTCTGCCTTACAACTTCATATGAGAGCACGCCGCATGCCACCGATACGTTAAGGGACTCTATCTCTCCCTTCATGGGTATACGTGTGATGAGATCGCATTTCTTTTTAACAAGAGGAGACACACCCTTTCCCTCCGCGCCGAATACAAGCCCTATGGGCCCCTTAAGGTTCTGGTCATACATCAACTCTCCGTCCATGTCGGCAGCCGCGAACCATAAGCCCTCCTTTTTCAGGTCTTCTATGGTCCTTGAGAGATTGGTTACTCTGACTACAGGTGTATAATTCACCGCTCCGGCGGATGTCCTTTGGCAGGAGGCAGTCAGTCCCACGGCTCTGTCCTTGGGTATGATAACTCCATGAGCCCCGCAGACATTGGCTGTCCTTATGACGGCTCCCAGATTGTGGGGATCCTCTACTCCGTCCAGAAGTATTATGAAAGGATCCTCATTTTTTTCGCGAGCAGCCTTCAGTATGTCCTCAATCTGTGCATATCCGTATACCGAAGCCTTGGCTATCACTCCCTGATGATTTCCGGTCTCACTCATATCATCAAGACGCTTCCTGTCAACAAAATCAATACGCAGACCGGCCTTTTTTGCCTCTCTGCGTATGGTATCAAGCTTTCCGTCATGAGATCCGTCCAGCATGTACAGCCGGTCAATGGTCCTGCCTGACCTGAAGGCTTCTATGACCTCATTTCGTCCCTCTATATATGTTTTTTCCGAAAGATCCTTATCTTCTCGTCCGTCCATCAGTCCGATCCTTCATTTTCCTTATCATCGGGGCCTTCTATACATATGTTCACAAGTTCCTTTATCCTGTCTTCTCTTCCTGCAAGATACAGATAACCGAAGAGAGCTTCAAGTCCTGTAGCCTTGTGATAATCACCGGCGGTGGCATTTTTGGCCTGATGGTTCACTCTGGCATTCACACCCCGCCTCAGTATATCGGCCTCCTCTTCGTCAAGGATATCCTCTATAGCCTCCATGGCTCTGGCCTGAGCCCTTGCACTCACTATGCTGCTTGCTCTTTTATGCAGCTCCTTTGCTCTGGCATTTCCCTCACCCACAAGAGCGGCTCTTACATACAATCCATAGACACCGTCCCCGAGAAAGGCAAGGCAGACAGGGGAATACTTCCTCAGATCCTGCTCCACTTTACTCCCTCTCTGGTATCCTTAAGCTGTATGCCCATTCCAAGAAGCTTGTCCCTGATGGCGTCGGCTTTTGCAAAATCCTTATCCTTCTTGGCCATGCTTCTTTCCTCGATGAGCTTCCCTATCTCTTCATCAAGCACATCCTCATGGGATACAAGTATCAGTCCCAGCACATCCCCAAGCTCGAGTATGACATCCAGAAGACATGCTGCATATTCCTTTGATGCCCCTTCTCTGGTGGTAGAGTTGGCAAGCTTGACTATGTCAAATATAACGGAGACAGCATCGGCAGTATTCAGGTCGTTATCCATGGCCTCATTGAACCTGTCCCTGTGTCTTTTAAGCTCTTCCGCTCCCTTGCTCTCATCCTCTGTCATCCCTGATCCCAGTCCCTTTTCCTTAAGGTCCTCCAGATTGGATACAGCATTTTTTATCCTGTCAAGGCCTGCTTTTGCCGACTCCATCAGAGCATCGGAGAAATTAAGGGGCGACCTGTATTGCGCGGAAAGCATGAAGAATCTCAGCACCTGCAGATCATACCTTGCGGCGATGTCACGTACCGTAAAGAAATTCCCCAGGGATTTGCTCATCTTCTGATTGTCTATGTTAAGGAATCCGTTATGCATCCAGTAATGGGCAAAGGGAACCCCGTTTGCGGCCTCTGACTGGGCTATCTCATTCTCATGGTGAGGGAAGATGAGATCCTCACCTCCGGCATGTATATCTATGGTATCTCCCAGATACCTTTTTGACATGCATGAGCACTCAATATGCCATCCGGGTCTGCCCTCGCACCAGGGAGACTCCCAATATGGCTCTCCTTCCTTCTTGGGTTTCCATAGGACGAAATCAAAATCGTCCTCCCTGTCCTCGGTACCCGATACCTTAAGCTCATGGCCTTCGGATCTGTGTCCCGACTCCAGTTCATCCAGATTCTTGCCGGAAAGCTTACCGTAGTCCCGGAATTTCCTGGTACGGTAATACACGGTCCCGTCTGAAGTTCTGTATGCATAACCCTTGTCCTCAAGGGTTTTTATCATATCTATCATGGAAGGGATCTCCTCCGTAGCCTTTGGATGTACGGTGGCGGGAAGTACATTGAGCCCTTTCATATCCTTCTTGCACTCTTCTATATATCTTTCCGATATCTCCTTCGAGGATACCCCCTCTTCCGCTGCGGCCTTTATTATCTTGTCGTCCACATCGGTAAAGTTCGATACATATGAAACCTCATATCCCCGATATGTCATGTATCTTCTGAAGGTATCAAAAACTATCATGGGGCGGGCATTACCTATATGTATAAGGTTGTATACCGTGGGGCCGCACACATACATGGTTACCTTCCCCGGTGTTATGGGAACAAATTCCTCAAGTTTTCTTGTCAGTGTGTTATAGATCTTCATATCTTTCTCTCTTCGTTATCCGTTCTGATTTTCATCATTCTTCTTTAACTGTACCTTAAGTGCTCTGATCTCTTCCTCCAGTGTAAGGAGGTGATTGGTGAGCTCCGCATTAGACCTTTTAAGCTGATCTATATCCTCCTGTACGGGATTCGGCAGATCTGTCTGGTCTATCTTCTCCGAGGGGATCTCGCCGTTATCCCTCTTGATTATCCGGCCCGGAACGCCTACAACGGTACAGCCGTCGGGTATGGACTCAAGTACCACAGAGCCAGCTCCCACCTTTACGTTATTCCCCACCTTAAAGGATCCAAGCACCTTTGCTCCGGCGCTTATCATCACATTATCCCCTATGGTAGGATGTCTCTTGCCCTTTTCCTTGCCTGTACCGCCGAGAGTGACCCCCTGATAAAGAAGTACATTGTCACCTATCTCGGTAGTCTCTCCGATGATCACACCCGTGCCGTGGTCAATAAAAAAATTCTCTCCTATCTTTGCTCCGGGATGTATCTCGATGCCGGTCTTTCTGGCAGCCTTTTGGGATATGAGCCTGGCTCTGAAATAATGTCCCTTAAGATATTCCCTGTGAGCCTTCCGGTAATAATAGACAGCCCAAAAGCTGGGATAGAGAAATACCTCCCAGTCACTGTGCATGGCAGGATCATGTGCCCTTATTACCTTTATCTGTTCTTTAACATATTTTGGTGTGATCATATCCGTATATGTTAACACTTTCACGTATTATTGTCAGTATACACACCCATACGATACGTCGGGCTTACGGTATCAGGCCGCCTATGAGGACTATCAGGATCAGTACGGGAAGTACAAACTGCAGATACGGCTTGAGCTTGGCGGACATCTTCATACCGTTTCCCGTATTTGCTTCCTCCAGATACTTATCAAAGCCCCATCCGGCCTTAGTGGCACAGAACAGCAGAAATACCAGGGATCCTATGGGCAGGAGCAGGTTACTCACTATGAAGTCCTCCGAATCCAGTACATCCCTGCCCCCTATAATATGCAGATCCTGCCACACATTATAGCCTAAAACACAGGGTATGCTGGCCACAGTGATGAAGATGAGATTGAATATCACCGACTTTTTTCTGCTCCATCCCAGATTGTCACACAGACAGGCTATGAGATTCTCAAACACCGCCGTGACAGTGGAGAAGCTGGCAAAGGTCATGAACACGAAGAACAGGGTTCCCCATAGTCTGCCCGCCTTCATATCCATAAATACGGTAGGCAGTGTTATAAATATGAGGGAGGGTCCCTGATCAGGCTCCACTCCGTAGCTGAAACAGGCAGGAAAGATGATAAATCCTGCTATCAGTGCAACAAAGGTATCAAGGATGCAGATCCTTACGGCCTCTCCCGTAAGAGTATGATCCTTTGGCATATAGCTTCCGAAGATCTCCAAAGCACCGACACCCAGGCTTAATGTGAAGAAAGCCTGGTTCATGGCAGCTGCGATCACATTGCTTAAGCCCACGCTCTTAGCCTTCTCCCAATCGGGATAAAGATAGAATCTGATGCCCTCTCCGCCTCCCGGCAGAGCGATGCTGTGTATCGCCAGTATGACTATAAGGCACAGAAGCCCTATCATCATGACCTTGGTCACTCTCTCAAGTCCCTGTCTCACTCCGAAGCTTAATACCGCAAAGCCTCCTGCTACGGTTATCACCATAAATATCCCCATCTCAAGAGGATTGGCGAGCATGCCTGTGAATACATCAACAACGCCGTCTTTAGATACAGTGTCGAAGGTTCCTATGGCGAATTTGTAAAAATAAGACAGCATCCACCCTGATACGGTGGTGTAATACATCATAAGCAGATAACAGCCTGCCACACAGGCCCATCCGTAAAGATGCCATTTGCTTCCTTTCTTTTCAAGGCTTCTGAAGCCTCCCACGGCGCTTTCTTTGCTGGCACGACCGACGGCAAATTCCATAGTCATCACCGGTATTCCCATGAGGATCAAAAACAGCAGATAGAAAAGTACAAACACCGCTCCCCCGTTGGCACCGGTAACATATGGAAATTTCCAGACATTTCCTATACCTATGGCGCATCCTGCACTGACAAGTATGAATCCTATCCGTGATCCGAAAGTATCTCTTGTTTTCTCCGACATTTTAATTCTCCTTGTCTTACTTTTACACTCTCACCTGTCAAAATCCGTCCCGGTAGGTTTGGATCCCAAAAGACATACCGCATGGGCTGCTATGCCCTCACCGCTCCCCGTGAATCCCAGATGCTCTTCTGTGGTAGCCTTCACGTTGACGCATCCCAAGTCTATCCCGAGGGTATCGGCTATGTTCTGCCTCATATCTTCTATGTATGGTCTCATCTTCGGAGCCTGGGCTATTATGGTAGCATCTATGTTCTCTACCACATAGCCTGCCTCAGACAGCATCCGACCTACCTGTAAAAGCAGCTTCATACTGTCTGCATCCTTATATCTTTCATCACTGTCAGGGAAATGCCTGCCTATGTCTCCCATGGCTGCAGCACCCAAAAGAGCATCCATCACGGCATGTAACAGCACGTCCGCATCGGAATGACCCAAAAGCCCCTTTTCATAAGGGATGTCAACTCCTCCTATGATAAGCTTCCTGTCGGATACCAGTCTGTGCACATCGTATCCGTGTCCTGTCCTCATAACACTCCTCCCATCCCAAAGCCTGTCGGATCGCTCTTTTATACTATTTATCTCCAAGATATTGACATTTTGAAACTTTTATATACAATATCTCGTGTAATGATATAAAAATGTCCCTAAATGGCTTGTTTTAGCGAATGGTAACTAACGATTTGAATTGTACCACATAATATGCCTGCAATGCCATAAAACATTGATATTTATATTATGTATATAGAAGATACGATCTATGAGTAACAGACACAAGAAAAACGTACAAAAAAGAATAATCGCGACAATAATAACGCTCATAATTCTAACTGCCGCCGGCTTTGGCATAGTGGCAGGTGCAAGTTATCTTGTTAACAACACCGACCTGTTCAGGGCAAAGGACAGTGAAGAAGCTTCGGAAGAGACCACAGAGGCTTCAGAGCCCGTATCCGAGGCGGATGATTCCTGGGCCATAGCCTCTAAGGATGAGATCAGTGATAATTATGCCGATGTGGATGTTTCCGTTCTTTCCGAAAACGAAGTATCCGATGAAGAGGTTTCGGAAAATGAAGTATCTGAAAATGAAGTATCCGAGAATAATGCGGAGTACGATGCCGAGATAGAATCCATAATAGACAGCATGGCCCTTGAGGAGAAGGTTGCCCAGCTTTTCATAGTCACTCCGGAGAGTATTACCGGAGTGGACGTGGTAACCCAGGCCGGAAATCAGACAAAGGATGCTTTGTCGGAATATCCTGTAGGCGGAATCATATATTCTGCTTCCAATTTCGAAGATCCCGACCAGACCAGGGAGATGCTTTCAAATACCAGTAGTTATATTAAGGAGTTCTGCTCCGTTGAGCCCTTCCTTGCCGTGGATGAGGAGGGCGGTTCAGTCACAAGGATAGCATCAAACAGCGCCTTTGGCGTTAAGGATGTAGGTCCCATGGCAGATATCAAGGATGAAAATGCCGCACACGAAGCAGGAAGCACAATAGGATCCTATCTCCATGATCTGGGCTTTAATCTGGACATGGCACCGGTTGCCGATGTTCTTACAAATAAGGACAATACCGTGATAGGAGATCGTTCTTTCGGGTCCGATCCCGAAAAGGTGGGCTCATGCAGCGTGGAATTTGCCAAAGGTCTGATGGAGGAAGGTGTCACACCCTGTTTCAAGCACTTTCCCGGTCATGGAAGCACAGGCGGGGACACTCATGAAGAGAGCGTGGTACTGGAAAAGTCCTACGATGAACTTGCCTCATCCGATCTGCTGCCCTTTATACGGGCCATAAATATGGGTATGCCCGTTATAATGGCATCCCATATCTCATGCAAAGAGATAACCGACAGCGAGCTTCCCACGAGCCTCTCGCCATATATGCTCACTACTATCCTCAGAGAGCAGCTGGGCTTTGACGGTGTCATCATAACCGATTCCTTCTCCATGAAGGCCATCACCGACCTTTATCCGGATTCCGGCAAAGCTGCTGTAAGCGCAATAAAAGCCGGCGCGGATGTCATCCTCATGCCGGCTGATTTTCATGAAGCATATAATCAGGTGCTGTCTGCCGCATCCTCCGGGGAGGAAATAGACGAGGAGCGGATCAATGATTCGCTCCGTCGCATACTTAAAGTCAAGCTTGGCAGATATTCTCTGAAAGAAGATACCTCTGCTCCTTAAAGGTTATTATCTATCCACCCCTTCAGGGAATCCTTAGGTACAAAGCCTATGGATCTGTCCTTCAGTTCTCCCTTATTAAGCAGTACCAGATTCGGTATGCTCATTACCGAGAACTTCTCTGCAAGATCGGGATTTTCGTCAACATCTATGGCGTAAAAACTCACCTTTCCCTCATATTCACCGGAAAGCTCCTCCAGCACCGGAGCCATCATCTTGCAAGGCCCGCACCAGGTAGCATTGAAATCAACAACTGCCACATCACTTGCCTCTACCTCTGCCCATTTGTCTGAACCTATAACGTTAACCATATTCCTATCCTCCTTTTCATTGGGAAATCAGTATTTACGATCCTTGTTTTGAAAGCTCTGTCAGATAGCTTACTGCCGACAGTGCAGCCACACATCCTTCGCCCACTGCCTTGGCATCCTGATACGGCGTGCCGGCAATATCCCCTGCCGCAAAAAGTCCCTTTATGCTGGTGGACATATCACGCTGTGTCACTATATGCGCGCCCTCAGTTTCAAGTCCGGGAACAAGCTGTCCGGGAGATACCGCATCCCTTAAGACAAATACCACATCGGACTCGATCTCCCTGTCATTAAGTACGAGGGTTGACCTTTTATCTTCTCTCCTTATCTCCTTAGGTACTCCGTGTATCACTTCGATCTTCGGATCCTTAAGCCCTACCTCATCCTGATATACAGGAACATAATAAACCTTGGATGCAACCTCGGCTAAGAATGCTGCTTCGTCCTCCTCCTTAGGAGAATAGCCCAAGATCGTGGTCTCCTTGCCCTTATATAAGGGAGCGTCACAGGTCGCACAGTAGCTTACGCCCCTTCCCAGATTCTCTTCTTCTCCCTTCAGGAGTTTGCCGGGCATCACGCCTGTGGCGATGATCACGGAGGAGGCTTCATACATCCCCTTTGCGCACTGCAAAGCGAAATAGTCTCCCATGGCATATACATTTGTAACCTGGTCTTCTGTCAGGACTATGCCCATGCTGTCCAAATGATCCTGCATGGCCTTGATAAGATCTGCCCCCGTAACGTCCGGTATCCCGGGGTAGTTTAAGATCCTGTGAGATTTGGATACCTTATTTGAAAGGTCTCTCTTTCCTATAAATAGAATACTCTTGTTTCTGTTCTTCGCCGTAAGTGCAGCAGATACTCCGGCAGGTCCGGAGCCAATTATCGCAATGTCATATCTACTCATGCGTACACCTCATCCAAAAAGATTAATATTTGGTACAACTATATTTTATCAAATATTAATCTCTTGTCAAGAACAAATTATGTCATTGATGCAAATAACGCATCTATCTCTGCCTGCGTAAGAACCCTGTTAGCATCTCCCGCAGGAGGGGTAAAGGGAACCGAAGCCGCAGGAGCGGCAGTCTGTGCAGGAGCCGGTGTAGGTATAGTAGGGTTAAAGGCCTGGGCCTGGGAAGAATTCCCCATTATGCTGGCAAGCAATGCCTGCTGCTCCGCATCCAATCCATCCATGATCTTCTCCTCTTTATATGCAAAAATGAACGTATCTGTAGTGTGAGTATGAAGATAATAACATATTTTAGCATCGGATACAAACTAAATATCACAAATAAAAAACTGCGTACCGGATGGATCCGGTACGCAGTCACTGTTACTGTAAAGATCTGTCTGATGATCAGTTCTTAGCCTTCTTTGCCTCTGCCTGTGCCTTGAAAGCGTTGTAAGCTTCAAATACAAGGATGATAGCAAGAACTACCATTGCAAGAGCAAGTACAAGCTGGAAATAATCACCCCATGCTGCCTCACCTGCACCGATCATACCGAACTTCTTCTTGATGGTAAGGATAAGTGAAGTGATGGTAGCAATAAGCATGAAGCACATAGGAATGAAGAACATCTTGTTGTTCTTTCCTACCTCACCGAGCCAGCAGCATACAGCCAGAAGAGCGATACCTGCAAGAAGCTGGTTAGCAGCTCCGAACAGACCCCAGATCTGTGAAAGTGAAAGACCACCCAGTACGCAGCCGATGATTACCATGATGGCAGTACCAACGATGGGATGAGCAAGACACTTACGGATTCCCGTAGCATCCTTCCATGTAGCTTCATCTTCCTTAAGGAAGAGCTCTGAGAACATGAATCTTGAAAGACGTGTAGCCGAATCAAGAGATGTCAGAGCGAATACTGAAACTGCAAGTGTGAGCAGAGCAGCAACTGTATTGTAAACCGTTGTTCCCTCAGCACCGAACATGGTAGCGATACCTGCTCCGAATGCTGCAGAAGGTGAACCGAAGTCGCCGGCTACATATTTTGAGAATACCATACCTACAGCGATAAGAGATATGATACCCAGAGCGGACTCGATAAGCATTGAGCCGTATCCTATAGCCTTTGCATGTGACTCGTTGTCAAGCTGTTTTGATGTGGTTCCTGTTGAGATCAGTGAATGGAAACCTGAGCATGCACCGCAGGCAACCGTTATGAACAGAGCAGGGAACATGAAGCCGAGCTTCTCATTGTTGAATCCGGTAAATGCCTCAAGCTGGAATGTAGCAGAGCCTGAGAATGCTGAATAGATGATACCGAACACCGCAATAGCCATCATCGCATAAAGAAGGAAGGATGAAAGATAATCACGGGGCTGCAGCATGATCCATACCGGGATCAGTGAAGCTATGGCTATGTAGAGACCGATGAATACTATCCATGCAGTTCTTCCCATTGCAAATCCGACATTAAGTCCCAGGATGGTTATAAGGATGATACCTACGATACCTATTGCAGTTGCGGGACCTGTCTTCATTCCACCCCTGTTTGTAAGGATACCGTATCCTACTGCCAGAAGGATGAAAAGAACCGAAATGATAGCTGTAGTCTGGTTGTTTGTGGGTCCTGTCACAAATCCGAACTGTCCTGCATCAGGTGCCGTGAAGAAGGTTCCTGCAACGACATTTACGAATGATGCAACGACCAGTATCAGAACCAGAAGAGCAAAGATGATGAAAAGCTTCTGTGCCCTCTTGCCCATTGAGTCCTTTATGATCTCACCAACAGATTTACCGTCATGTCTGATGGAGGCAAAGAGAGAACCGAAGTCCTGCAGTCCGCCGAAGAAGATACCTCCGATTACGCACCACAGAAATACGGGAAGCCATCCGAAAACGGAAGCCTGTATCGGTCCATTGATCGGGCCTGCTCCGGCGATGGATGAAAAATGGTGTCCCATAAGTACTGCAGGATGTGCAGATACATAGTCAACGCCATCAGACTTCGTCTGTGCCGGTGTAGGACGAGAAGGATCGATTCCCCATTGTTTTGCGAGCCAGCTGCCGTATGTGATGTAGCCGATGACCAGCAGAACAATGGCAGCAAGAATAATGAGTAACGCTGTCATAATAATTCTCCTTTTCCTAAGCTAAAAATAATTTAGATCTATATTGCAAAGAGCTTCTTCAGAACGGCGCCCTGACGGTTGCAGACGACCTTTCCCGAAGCATGCTCATAAGCAATCACTCTCAATTCGCTCCAGCCCCAGAAGGTGAAGCGGTAACTCTTGTAACGGCGTGTCTTTTTTATCTTTTTCTTTGTCTCTTCATCAATGCTGTCCGCTATGATGATAAGGATCCCGTCTGTGTTCCTGTGGTACTGCTTTGCATCCGTGCGGTCAAGGGTCACACGCCAGACCTTCTCAACCATTTCCTCGTACTCATCGGCACCAAGAGCTTCACTGTCGGCAAAAAAAGCATATTCGTTGGAATCCATTTCCGTGATCTTAGCCGACTTAAGAAGGAAGTATTCCTCGCTGTGGGAATTGAAAGCAGCCTCCGCCGCAAAAGGCGGCATGGGATCTTCCCTGTTTATGTCATAATATCTCTCATAGGATCCTATTATCTTTTCAAGTACTTCCTTTTTATCCATCAGATCATGTCATATCTTCACTCTGCCCGGACTCAGATCCTTTTGCTTCGCATATGACCGTACCCTGCTTCACGTCCTCGGTCTTTGCATGCAAGGCAGTGAAATCCGCATCCGGCATCTTTTCCTTCAGAAGCTTCATGACCTCTTCGGCAGCCCTGCGTCCCGGCAGCTGTATCTGGGCAAGCTCTGTCTCGTCCCTTGCTATCACAAGATTCTCGATCTCAAAGTCCCCTGTAGTACAGCAAAGCTTGGCAGGAACAGCTATGACCCTCCTGAATGCCCTGTTTACCGATGTATAGGGCACATAATACTTTTTCAGACCGGCTCTGAAAAACAGTCCGCTCTCGGCGATCCTCAATGTGCCTATCTCTCTTGCGGCACGATACTGGGGATCCAGTTCTGCCGTATCCGCCGGATCGTCGGTCAAAAGAGTAAATCTCATAATTCAATACCCTTCATAGTGAATCTGTAAAAGATCCAAAATACTCTCTGTCTCCCAAAGACCACCCGGTCCGAGATCTCTAAAATGTAATTCGGGAGGAGCACACGCCCTACATCCGTCCTTACGGGATGGAAGCCCTTTTTCTCAACGAGATAATCAGCCATTTTGTCGTCTGTCAGTCTCATAAAGAGCTCTGTGACCTCAAGATCCGAATGATTGGCTCCGGCCACTTCCACCACGATATTATATTTGCCCTTCTGCTTCATATATTCCAGCAGACCGGGCTCGTATACGATATCAAATGCCTTCATGAAATCTCAAAAACCAAGTAAGTATTATACACCCAATGACGTAATAAAGGAAGTGCTTTAATCGTTTAAAGCGCAACAGAAAATCTTTCCGGGGCGCTCATCTGACCCTTAAAAGATCTGCTGTTTCCTTTCTCTTTGGCACATCCGGGTTCTCAGCTGCATATCCTATGGGAATAAGAGCAGAAACCTTCTCTCCCTCGGGTATCCCCGCTGCCTCTGTTACCTTTGCCTCATCATATATACCAAGGATGACTGTCCCCAGTCCTTTCTCGAACGCTGCCAGACAAAAGGCCTCGGAAGCCAGACCCGCATCAAAGGACTGCCAGTGCTCTCCTTTTGATGTGGACTCCGATCCGTCTCTTTCATATCCGGATCTTTTGTCGACGGTAGAGATTATCATGAGAGCCGGAGCATTGAGGATGATGTTCGTATTCCAGTCAAACCCCATAACGCATTCATTCGCGATCCTGTCCTTTATTTCCCTGTCAAGGATGATATTGTATCTTACAGACTGGGAATTCTTCCAGGAGGGTGCAAAGCGGGCAATCTCCACGATCTCCTCGATCTGTTCCTTTGTAACAGGCTTGTCCTCGTATTTTCTTATACTCCTGCGCTCCTTAAGTCCATTGATAAGTTCCATGTAAACTCCTTTCCGTGCCTTGGCACAACCTGACTGATCTTGATACTGACTCCGATACTGATCTTGACACTGGCTCCGGTACTGACTCCGATGCTGTCTACTATCTTCTTCCTCTTCTGTCCACTGCGCCCTGTTCGTAGTATCTCTTCTTTTCCTCATACATCATGGCGTCGGACATCTTGATGAGTTCATCGATGGGAAGCTCTGCATTATCCAGGTACAAAGCGCCCAGGGACATACTGACATCATTGGTCTTCAATACCTCTCTCAGCTTCTCTATCTTCTGATTCATCTCTTCTTCGTTGATCTTTTTATCAAAGACAAGGTATTCGTCTCCGCCCATGCGGTAAACGCTCTCCTCGCCGAAAACCTCCACCAGTGATCTTGCGGCTCTTACCAGCAGATCGTCTCCTGCCTTATGTCCGAAGCTGTCGTTCATTATCTTAAGCCCGTTGACATCAAACATGATCACCGCCAGGGACTTATCATCCTTATCCTGTTCACAGCTCTCCATGAGAGCATGACGGTTCTTCAGCCCGGTGAGCTGGTCATGATAGCTGACCTCCCTGATCTGATTGGTCTGGTTTCTGAACTGGAATATGACGCTGAAGAAGAACTCTGCATATCCGATGATGTCAGCCACTTCATCAAGATCGGCTGCATTGATATTGTCCACTCCGTAGAATCCGATGATCTCTTCGTTTATCCTGATGGGGCCGGCAACCAGATTTTTGATTCCTCTGTTGTGTATAAGTTCATATAACCCCGGCATCTCCTTACTGCACTTCTCCGGGTCGCTTATTACGACTATTTTGGAGTTTTCCAGGGATTCAAAGAGAGGCTCGATCACTCCCTTATAGGGAACGTCCTGGAAGTTCTCTTTCAGAGGGGTAACGGATTTGTTGCACCATTCAAAGGTATTGTCGTATCGTTCGCCCTTATCACCCTCAAAGACGTACGCTCTGTCTGCCTGTAATTCCTTGCCGATGTATTCAACGATATTCCTGATGATATGGTCAGGGGTATCGGCAGAGCCCGCATGCTCGATCATCTTGTTTATAAAATGATCCAGGAATAATTCCTTTTCAAGCACCACCTTATTACCCCAGTCAGATATCCTGGTAAACTGTGTGGACACGGCAAGGGACACCGCTATGATAAAACTGATGGCAAGGTTCAGCCTGTCCATGCCGAAATGCTGCGGATCCTTGATCATATAGGATGCCACAAGAAATGTGATACAGACCACGAGATTGTAGATCGCTATCCTGTAAGGATGATCACTGATCAGAACGGATATGGCCACCAGAGCCAGATTAAACAGTACCGCGTTCTCATTTTTGACCGCGTATACTCCGAGATAACCCAGGACCACATATACGATGGTAGCCTCCGTGTAGACCAGCAGATATACAAAAGCCGTCGGGAGGCTTTTTAACTTCTCTGATAAGATGAGAGCAGCGCATGACAACAGCAGGCCTATAACGAAGATAGACAGATTGTCACGCTTGAATGCAAAGTAGTAGTCTTTAGGTGTGATCATGGTTACTATCACCATGACGGAAAGGATCAGGATCATAAGGAAAGACATGGTCTTTACGGCCCTGTAATTCTGCCGGTCCCTCATGAGCGACACCGGCTTTAGCTTCTCCTTATCATCCACCCCGTATAATAAGACGTTTATGCTTTTATTTGACATACGAATCCCCTTAGACATCTCCTGTGAAATATCAGCATAGATTATACTACACCTTTACAACTGAGTCATCATGCATTGTTTCTTTAACAAAAAAAAACCTGCAGCATTACGCTGCAGGTTCCACGGACCATTCTTATATATCTCATGTATCCTCCCAGAACAGTTCATCAAGGGTTTTATGAAGGCACTTACAGATGCTTATACAGAGATTAATGGTGGGATTATAGTCTCCCTTCTCGATAGCGCTTATAGTCTGTCTTGATACTCCCACTGCCTTGGCAAGGTCGTCCTGAGACATATCCATACCGGCTCTTGCAGCCTTCAGTCTAAGATTCTTCATATTCAATCCTCCCCCGCTTCGGAAGTCCTGTCAATGCATCGCTTGATGATCAGCTCGATACATACTATGAGCATCATGATTATGACCATGATATTGAGCATCGGAAGACCGAGCTTACCATCCTCCATGATACCTCCTCCCACAATCGAGCCTATGGCAGCAAAGGCGTTCAGAGCCAATGCTATGACAAAAATGATGAAATATTTCTTTGGATCATTGTTGAGGCCCCAGTACACATCATTCCATATGCAATACACACCCAGAGCCGTGCACCCTGCAAGAACGCTGGCAAATTCCAGTACATAGTCCTGTATGGGAAGGTCGATCTGTCCTACTGACAGAGTCATCACGATGGCCTGACAGATCACTGTCGTATAAAATGCATATCTGTACGCCTTGCCCCTTATCTTCTCCTGTCTCTCGTCATATTCGGTCTTGATCCTGTTATTGGTATTAGCCAGTTTGAACAGTATCACTACCAGAACAAGCCCTACCATGATCCCTACAGCAAATCCAAATCCTTTAATATACATGTCATTACTCCTTTCGTGTGCCGAAGCCTTTCGGCATGTCTTTATGATCTTGTATTATCCTCAGATTCAGCGCGCTTCCCGATGAGTACTGAGAGGACCTTATTTCCGGTTTATCTTTGGCTTTTGGCCTTTAACTTTTGGTCTTTTCTCTCAGCCCGCTCCTCAGGTTCGGGATCATTATAATCCGGCTATAGCATAATGTCAACTATATTTTACATTTAGATTGTAATACTTTTCATTTTGCCATTTGCAATTAAGCCTCATCATAATAAAAACTCCGGAAAAGCTCCGTAAACCCGCCGGAATACCCGAGCTAATGGAACAATAAAACCCCCGGGGCCAATGATACCCCGGGGGTCTTATTTCCTTATAAGGTTGTATAAACTCTGTCAATCAGTGAACAAAGGTGTGGAATAGTATCTGTCACCACTGTCGGGAAGAAGAGCTACGATAACCTTTCCCTTGTTCTCAGGCTTCTTCGCGTACTGGATAGCTGCGAACAGAGAAGCTCCGGAGGAGATACCTACGGATATTCCTTCCTTTCTCGCAAGGAGCTTTGCCGTTTCAAAAGCATCCTGATTTGAAGCCTTAAATACCTCATCATAGATCTTTGTATTCAGAACATCCGGTACAAATCCGGCTCCGATACCCTGGATCTTATGCGCTCCCGCTCTTCCTTCGGATAATACGGGTGAATCCTCGGGCTCCAAAGCCACGATCTTAACATCACTCTTCTGCTCCTTGAGATACTCGCCCACTCCGGTGACGGTGCCGCCGGTTCCTACTCCGGCGATGAAGATATCCACCTTGCCGTCAGTATCCCTCCAGATCTCGGGACCTGTTGTGGATCTGTGTATGGCCGGATTTGCGGGATTGACAAACTGCCCGGGTATGAAGCTGCCCTCGATCTCTTTGGAGAGTTCTTCTGCCTTGGCTATGGCTCCCTTCATACCCTTTGATCCTTCTGTGAGCACGATCTCGGCGCCATAGTTCTTCAGGATGCTTCTGCGCTCCACGCTCATTGTCTCAGGCATGGTCAGGATGATCCTGTATCCCTTTGCAGCCGCAATGGCAGCCAGCCCTATACCGGTATTACCGCTTGTGGGCTCTATGATGACCGATCCCTCCTTAAGGAGTCCCTTTTCCTCGGCGTCCTCTATCATTGCCTTGGCTATACGGTCCTTTACGCTTCCTGCGGGATTAAAATATTCAAGCTTTACCAGCACGGTTGCCTCAAGGGACAGATCCTTCTCTATATTGGCAACCTCTACCAGAGGCGTATTCCCCACAAGAGGCAATGTTCCTTTAACGATGTTTGACATGATATGATCCTCCTTATCCCGTATAACTTTTATATTGCAGCAAATCCCTTGTCAAGATCTGCCAGTATATCGTCTATATGCTCGGTTCCTATGGAAAGCCTGATGGTATTGTCTCCGATACCCTGATCCCTGAGCTCCTCCACCGATAACTGGGAATGAGTGGTGGATGCAGGATGTATCACCAGGCTCTTAACGTCAGCCACGTTTGCCAGGAGCGAGAATATCTTGAGATTGTCGATAAACCTCCAAGCCTCCTCCTTTCCGCCCTTTACATCAAAGGTGAATATGGAGCCTCCGCCGTTAGGGAAGTATTTTTCATACAGGTTGTGATCCGGATGGTCCTGAAGCGAAGGATGATTTACCTTTTCAACTTTTGGATGATTGCTAAGGTATTCTACCACCTTTTTAGTGTTTTCGGCGTGTCTTTCAAGCCTTAAGGAAAGAGTTTCTACTCCCTGGAGAAGGAGGAAGGCATTAAAGGGTGATATTGTGGCCCCGGTGTCCCTTAAAAGGATGGCTCGTATATATGTCACAAATGCTGCGGGGCCAACAACATCGTAGAAGGATACACCATGGTAACTGGGATTTGGTGCTGCTATGGCAGGATATTTACCGCTTGCCTTAAAATCAAACTTTCCTGCTTCGACTATGATACCGCCTAAGGTTGTTCCATGTCCGCCGATGAATTTGGTAGCTGAATGGACCACTATGTCTGCTCCGTGCTCGATGGGACGGATAAGATAAGGTGTTCCGAAGGTATTGTCTATAACAACAGGCAGACCGTTTTTATGAGCGATCTCTGCTACCGCATCGATATCCGGTATATCACTGTTGGGATTGCCCAGAGTTTCAAGGAAGACTGCTCTGGTATCATCCGTAATGGCCGCTTCAACTTCACTTAAATTATGTATGTCCACAAATGTAGTCTTTATGCCGTACTGCGGAAGTGTGTGTGCCAGCAGATTATATGTTCCTCCGTATATGGTCTTCTGCGCTACTATGTGACCGCCGTTTGCTGCAAGAGCCTGTATGGTATATGAGATGGCTGCTGCGCCTGAAGCTACTGCCAGTGCTGCGCTGCCACCCTCAAGGGCTGCAAGCCTCTTTTCCAGAACCTCCTGAGTGGAGTTTGTCAGTCTCCCGTATATATTTCCCGCATCGGCCAGTCCGAAACGGTCTGCTGCATGCTTGCTGTTATGAAAAACATAAGATGTCGTCTGGTAGATCGGAACCGCTCTGGAATCCGTAACCGGATCTGCTTCTTCCTGTCCTACATGTAACTGTAATGTCTCAAATCTGTAATCACTCATGGCTTTATCTCCTTCTTAATCTGATCTTCAAGTTTTCGGTGTCCTGATCCCGGCATAATAAAAGCCCGGGGTTTTCTTAACTCCCGGGCAAATGGCCTGTGATAGGATCCTTAAATGTATCAACATCGGTCCCAATCAGGACGCCTGATCCATGATCTGTACGTCCCTGCCATGATCGCTGCCCGGGAGGAAAGCATTCGCATACACATTGTCTTATTCATGATACGTTCCTCCCTCATTTCTGATGGGCATATCATAGCATCGGGCCTGATGTTTGAAAATCAGATTGATCTTATCGCCTGTGATAACCTAAGTTTATCACACCGTTACAGTTCCTTGTATTTCAGTATCTCCTTAACATACTCCTCCCCGTATACGGACATTTTGCTGCCTTTTCTGACGATATATCCTATGATCAGCGGATCCTCCTCCTTCAGCTTTACGGCTACCATGCCTTTCAGGATCACGTCGTCTCCCGACAGCATACCGCTGCCTATGGAGTATCCGTGAAGACCGGCGATCAGCTCCATGGTTGTAGCCCTGTCATCCGACTTGATCATTTTTTTGAAATCATAGTCCGCCATGGCTTCCTCTGTCAGGTAGAAATTGCTGTCGTCACTCTGGTCAAAGGATACACAAGGGTAGTCGGAGAGCTCCTCCAGCGATATCTCATCCCTATGGGCGAATTTGTGGTCCTTCCAGAAGTAGGCATAGGTCTCCCTCCTCATTAAGGGAGTGAACTCAAGGTTGTATTCCTTGAACAGTTTTTTTATGACTGCCTCATTGGCTCCGGAGAAGGATATGATACCCACCTCGCTTTTCATGGTCCGCACATCCGAAAGAACATCCCTGGTCTTTGTCTCATGGATGGAAAACACATACTCTCTGGGATCCATCCTTCCTATGACATCCGTAAAGGCCTTGATGGCGAAATTAAAATGCTGTGTGGACACGGAAAAACGTTCTTTTCCCGCATCCTTGGACAGGTATCTGTCCTCTAATATCTCGTATTGTGAGGCAGCCCTCTTGGCATATGTTATAAACTCGCGTCCTTCGTCAGTAACGGATATACCTTTGTTGGTCCTCTCGAATATGAGTATCCCCAACTCATCCTCCAGATCCTTGATACTGGAAGAAAGCGCCGGCTGTGAAACAAAAAGTCTGGTAGCGGCTTCCCTCATGGATGATGATGCTGCAACCTCCAGCACATATTTGATCTGAGTGATGTTCATGAGCCCTCCTTTAACCTTTACAGCCCATTTCTGCGTCTATGAAATCCCACGGACCGTAAGTCATCGCAAGTCCGTATTGCTTACTTACGAGCCACCTTTAATGATCTCAGATAGGTCTTTTGTTCCTCCGTGATCCTGCTGCTCTCCACGCTTTTCTGTATGGCTTTGTTGTGAGTCCAGTCATCAAGCCTTTTTCCTTCTATAAAGGGCAGAATGCTTTCATACTGTTTGGCGAGAGCGGTCGCAAAATACCACGCGATCATCATATTGACGTAATACTCATCGCTCCTTAGCCTTGCGACCATTTCAGGATATTGAGGATCAAAGTCATCATCCAGAAAATGCTCCATGAGCATACCCACTCCGAATCTCACGGTATACGTCTTTTCAGAAGCAAGCCATACTTTTATATGGCTAAAAAGCTCTTCCTTATGCTTCTTAAAGATCTTCGGAGACATCTGATCGCATGTAGCCCAGTTATCCACATATGGCAAAAACTTCTCCAGCTTCTCCATACATTCATCAAAATCCTTTATCCCGGAGATGATAAAAGCATGCAGCTGGTTTTCTTCAAAAAATTTATGGGGTAATCCTTCCAGAAAATCCTTATAGTCTCCGGCCTTCAGCATCTCTTTTGCAATAGCCTTAAGCTCCGGAGTCCTTACGCCGATCACCGTCCCCGGTTCTATCGTAGGGATTATCTTTATCTGCATATCACGATACTTCATATCACGGAGTTCATGCAATTTCCTATGCAGATCCGCTATATTCATGGATTCACTCATTAGTACCTGTTACTTCCTCCTTTTCACACAACAGTGACACCCTTCGTCAACTCCGCTCCGTTTTTTCCCGGTGACAGTCCTCCATATCTGCGTCAGGCGCGATGGTTCTCTCCCGGGTGCTGCCCGTTTTCTGCAAAAGGCTCACGACTTCGACGTTCTGACGCGTGGGCAAAATATTAATATCATTCCGTTAAAAGCGAGATATCCTTTAAAAAAAGCTTTCACCTTATTAAGATCGATATCACACATCGTGATGCCCGCCCACTGAAGGGATAACTGAAGAGCGCTTGAAACGG
>JAEEGL012779956.1_pt1 | contig 22620 bp, 15 predicted proteins | sample 9134231 | NCBI WGS metagenome assembly JAEEGL01 (sample SAMN16246548, study PRJNA631951) | gut metagenome | biome: gut microbiome; feature: rumen; material: fiber-attached | host: Bos | place: Iran: Karaj | collected 2018-10
AGCGATGCCGAATACATCGTACGACATCGGGGCATAGACACCAAGTTCCGTGTCAATCAGCAGATGGGTGGAGGCACGTGGGTCTATCTCGGCACCTTTGACTTTGCTGCAGGTTCTTCATCCGACAACTGCGTCTTACTCACCAACCAAAGCAACTATCGTGGTACCATCACCGCCGATGCCGTACGCTTCGGTGGAGGTATGGGAAACATTGCACGAGGAGACTCACTTCATGTTCCCTTGCGCAGCGAACTGCCACGTTATCTTGAGTGCAGTCGCTACTATGCTCAGTGGGCAGGTATGCCGTATGAACTCTACAAGAACAAGGAGGGTGTGAACGACTATGCTGAGGACATCAACACGCGATCGTTTATGACCAACCGACTGGCACGCGGTTCTGTCTATCTTCCTGGCGACAGTGGTTTGTGTGTGCCCATAGAGCTCTCGCTTGCCGTTCATAGTGATGCCGGATTCCGCCAAGACCTCTCCCACATCGGCACACTTGGCATCTACACTTCCGGCATCAACACCTCTGGCGACTTCACCGACTCGCTTCTCATACAGGGACTATTACCCAGCCTGCGCTCTCGACTGATGTCGCGCGACCTCTGCGATATCGTGATGACACAGGTGGACAAGGACATACGCTCCTCTTTGGGCAAATGGAGCCGCAGACAGATGTATGACAGAAACTATTCTGAAACGCGTGTACCACAAGTGCCGGGCATGATACTCGAAACGCTCTCGCACCAAAACTTTGCCGACCTTCTGCGCGGTCATGACCCCTCTTTCAAGATGCTGCTTTCGCGCGCAATATATAAAGGAATATTGCAATACATCTCCACGGCCCATAATCGGGGGCAACTTGTCACCCAACCACTTCCCGTGAGCAACTTCTCAGCCATACTCAATGAGCAGGGCGATTCGGTACATCTTTCCTGGTCGCCCACTCCCGACATGAACGATGCTTCGGCCTACCCCACAGGCTACGTTGTATTCACCAGCGAAGGAGAAAAGGGATACGACAATGGCCGGAGGCTCTATTCACCCGAAGTCACTCTGCCAGTTCGTCGGGGCACACTCACCAAATATCAGGTGCAGGCCTACAACGAAGGAGGCAGCAGCATGACAAGTGAGGAACTCTGCGTCTATTCTCCACTCCGTCCCCAACATCGCGTGCTCATTGTCAACGGATTCACCCGGTTGGCAGGTCCGCAACCTATTGACAACGACAGTCTGCGCGGTTTTGACTTCAATCTCGATCCTGGTGTGGTCTATCAGCACAGCACCAGCTACTGCGGTCGGCAGCAATGTTTCAGCAAGCAGAGATTCAACGGGCGCGACACAGAGGCACTCGGCTATAGTGGAAACGAATTAGCAAACATGCTCATTGCAGGCAACACTTTCGATTTTCCCACCCAACATGCCAGAGATTTCCTGATGAGCGACACCACACTTGCCATATCCTCTTGCTCCGTATCTGCACTTTGTGAGAAAGCTAAGGATGATTCGCCCAATCGGCAAATTGTCCAATTGTCAAATTGCCAGATGATAGACCTAATCCTCGGAGCCCAACGTCGGGATGGCTACAGCATGAATGCCGAAGCTGCACTCTCTCCTGCCCTTTGTCAGGTGCTCAGCCATTTCACCCAAACGGGTGGTTCTTTGCTGGTCAGCGGAGCCTACATCAGTGAAGAGGCAGATTCCACATTCACCGCTCAAACACTGCATTGCACACCAGCAGGCAGTTATGCCCTTGCCGACTCTACAGCCTTACTCACAGGCATGAACACCCAGTTCAGCATCTATTACGAACCCAATGAGGAGCGCTACTCCATGCGAAGACTGAGCATCATAAATCCCACTGCCGATGCGTTCTGTTCTGTGGCTTCAGCCTCACAAGCTGCTTGTCTTGCCGTAGCCCATCAAGGCACCAATCACCGCACCCTCACCTATGGTTTTCCCCTCGAGTGCATTCGCGAAATGGAAACGCGGCGCGCCATCATGGGAGCTTCGCTCTCTTTCCTGCTGACTAAATAACCTTACAAACTCATAACCTCACAACCTCATGACTATAACAACAAACGAAAAAGGAACACGCAGCATTGAAGTGACAGAAGAACATCTTGAAACGCTGCAACGCTATTCCCTGCTCACCGACCTACTCGACAGCAACGGCATAGTCAATGAAAATGTAGTTCAGAAACTTCGCCTCAACACCGTATCCCTGCTTGAGCATCATAACGACGACCCTGCCCTGCTCGCTCTTTGCCGCGATGTACTCTTCCACGACAACATGAAGGCTTACGGGCTTCACCAGCTCATTATGCTCTACCTGTCAAAGAATCTATAATTTCAGGGAGGCCAATAAGACAAGGGCGAGCGACAAGGCTGTACGGAGTTTTGTTGCTCCAGCCCGTCCTCACCCTTTTGTTCGATTTGCTTAATTAGTAGATTATCCTATTCCTTGGGTTTGTCGATAATTTCTACAAGGACCGTACCCTGTGAATCGATGAACACCATGTGGTCTTCAAGGTCTTCTACCCAAGTGCTGACCAGCAAGCGCCAACCTTTGGTCGATTTCTTAATGGCTTTGGCATAGCCGTCGGCACTATAGGCATCTATCTTCTCATATCTCCAATTATACCTGCGGATAATGCCTTCGTAGTCCATCACGTAGCCCACATCATTCGACGCGCTGCCACCAAACACGCTATATCCCGTGTATTCCCAACTGGGAGTCACCCAAGCCATCTTGGCTGGTAGGGACAGTTCGTTGCTCAGTATCGTCGGCATACGCACAATCTTCTCCTTCTTTTTGTTCTCGGTTTCTATCCAAGGTTGCGTGGGGCGTGCAATCACCACACCCGGATTGTTGTACCCGTCCAGCACGCTTCCGTTGGGGTTGCAGAACTGCGGATGTGTCCAGTCCTCATTCCTCACCACACAGACAGCAGCCGTGCTGGGCGTCGTCTTCAGACAGAAAGGCGACGCATAGTCGAAGGAGGCTTTCTTCTTCATATCCGGCCCGATGATATCGTACTTGCCCGTATCATTATTCTTGGCCACGGCAGCCGAGTTGATAAAGTCGGTCATCCAGCACGAGTGCGTCCAGCCATACGAAGCATAGGTTGCCGGCACCTCACTTACCTTCTTACCCAAAGTGTTGATGACCCAATACTTTTCCCCAGTATTCATCATATCATACACAATGGCCAATCCACCACTAAAGTTGCGTGCCTCGCTATACTGTGGCTTGATGACCACATTGCCATGCCCGTCAAGGTAGCCATAACCGCCTTGACCTCGAAAGAGGCGACGTGTCCCATCGATGAGCGGATAGATTTCAGCTTCGTCAACCTTGACTGTAGGATAAATTGTTTGTCCCTTGTCGTTGATAAAAAAGTGGTTCGTGTAACTCGTGCTGGCTATGGCCACACCGTCCATGAAGTTGGTCACGGAGGTAATCTTTGGGTCGAGCGCAATGCTGTCGCCCGACGATTTCAGGATATACCAACGACGCGACAAGAGCGACCTTACGGCACACACCCCTCCGTTGAAATGCGGTTCTCCGTTGGCTCCCCAATCTGACCGTCCTATTTGCTCACCACCTTGTGTACGGAAGAATCGGAACTTTCTGGAACTACTGCCTATGGGAATGCAGAAGATGCCATCATAGGAAGGGCTTACACATTCCCAGCAAAAGTCATCGAAGTCAATCTGTACAGCAGGAGCACCGCCCCATTCTCCTGCACCGGGGCCGTGTCCTTCAACCTCAGGTTCTGTCCTTTTGTTTTCTTCAGGATTGCGATTGCCTGCTTTCGGGTCATCCTTCCGTTTGCTGGCGGCTATCTCTTCAGGACTCCCCACCATGAGATTGGCGGTACTTTTCACCGTTCCTTTCAAGGCACCTGCACCCGTCTTGGCCAATTTGCCCAAAATTCCTTGCGCACTGGCATTGGTGCCCAAGCACAATAGCAGGACGTTAAAAATGACGATTATCTTTATATTTTTCATAACATATATGCTTTTACTTGTCAAGCGCAACAGCTCCGGTTGCGCCCAATTCCTGAAGGTGTTTCACGTATTCCTCGGCAGCTTCCTTTTGAAAACCACGCAAGATGACCTTCTCCTTCCCTTCAATTACCTTCTTGGCCCACGCCTTGTTGTAATTCTTAAACTCCACGATGTCTTCAAACACGGCCTGGGGATTTTCACCCACAGAAACCATTTCTACACGATACTTTCCGTCTTTGTAGTTGGGAGCCTGCGGCGGCTATGAGTTTCCATGTCCATGAGCGATGGCGCTTCTTCGACCAATCTACCACATCACGCAGGTCTGACAAGCGCTCGGCATAGGCTTGTTCCGAGGGGTCCTCCACCACATCCTCGGCCTTGTCAAGCAGTTGTTCCATGCGTTCCGTTTCTTCGCGACTTGTAGGGAACACACTATCCCAGTCATTTACTCGCCCGTTTTTCCGCTCCTTGTCAGTGATGAGGGAAGAGGTAAACATCGCTTCGTCCAACAGGTCGAGCGCATCATCATTCAACATTTTTTCTTCGTCCATCGTATTATAAATTAAAAGTTTAATATTACAAACACGATGGCAAAGATAGGAATAAAACAAATATACCCTGCCCCCAGAAAAGGCAGTTGAAACGTCAACGAAACAAAAAGCGCATTATTTTTACGCTTTGACACATTACTTTTAACGGAAAGACTCAGGACGTTGAGCTTTTATCAGCCCTTACGGCTGGGCAAGGAACCCGTCTGCTTCACAAAGGCACGGCGGAAAGTGGAAATGCTGCCGAAGCCACTCTGTTCGGCCACATATTCCAAGGTGTATTCAGGATGTTCCTCCATCATCGGGAGGCTTGCCTTCTCGATGCGCAATTGATTGATGTAGTCATAAAACGTCTGTCCGCGCACCATACTCAGATAGTTGCTGACGTAGGTACGATTAGTGCCCATGATTTTGGCCAGTTCGCCAAGTGTGAGTCCACTGTTCAGATAGAGCTTCTGATCTTCTACAATGCGCTCCATCTCTCCTTGTACTATCGGCTGACGATTCACTTGTGTCGTCAACGTTTCCTCACAAATCACAATGGGATGGAAGTTCCAGCTATAATGCAGCACCATGAGCCACATAACGATCGTGAACACATAATACAAGACATCGACCGGCACTTTGGCATAAAGCGAAGTAAAGAGCCAAAGTAACTGACTGGCTATGGCAAACAAGAAAACAGGACGAAGCCACGACACATCGATGTCATCTATATTGGAATAGTTACTACGTACATAATTAAGATATTTGCGCGTGCGCACGTAACCGAAGATGACCACCGCCCAGGCATAGCACCAGAGAAAAGCGACGTATGCATCTTTCACCACTTCCGTTGGCCAAAGAACGTATGCAACGGAAAAGGCAGCAAAAGGCAATGAAAGCAACGCAAGCCGTCGCCATGTTGTCCAACCAGGCATCGTGACTTCAAAGACAAAAACCGTATAGGTGATAGCAGACCAACCATCAATAATCATAATCCAGTCCAATACCTTGGTAACATACATTCCCGGGAACGTCATTATGATATCCTTCAGATTCCACACCGCCCAAACTGCCAAGATCCAACCCAACACTGTCTGAAAGCGACTACGCTCCTTACGCCAAACGAGGATGTGTAGAGCAAAGATGGCATAGAATGCAGTAGAGGCACCTATAAGGAAGGCTGTAAGATTCGTATACGACTCCATCTATAGGAAAGTAATTTACAAGAATTATAATGCAAATATACATCTTTTCATACGAGCACACAAATGAAAAGGCCTAAAAGTGGGTGCCGAAATGAAAATAAATGCGTACCTTTGCATTATGAATCATGAATTAACAGACTGGCTCCCCACCACTCGCCGCGAGATGGAACAAAGAGGATGGGACAGGGCAGACGTAATCCTCTTCTCTGGTGATGCCTATGTGGACCACCCCTCGTTTGGTGTGGCAGTCATAGGGCGCATTCTGGAGGCAGAAGGATTGCGCGTGGCTATTGTTCCCCAACCCGATTGGCACGGAGACCTACGCGATTTTAAGCGATTGGGGAGACCACGCCTGTGGTTCGGCATCTCACCCGGATGCATGGATTCGATGGTGAACAAATACACGGCTGCCCGAAGGCTCCGCAGCGAGGATGCCTATTCACCCGATGGGCGCCACGACATGCGTCCGGAATATCCCACCATCGTCTATTCACAAATTCTGCGCAAGCTCTACCCTGATGTGCCCATCGTCCTGGGGGGCATCGAAGCCAGCCTGCGCCGCCTCACACACTACGACTATTGGCAGGACAAGTTCCTTCCCTCCATACTTATCCCCTCACAGGCGGACCTCATCGTCTATGGAATGGGAGAAAAGCCCACAATCGAGTTAGCCCAGCGGTTGACTCAGCTGATTGAGGAATATGACCCCTCACTCTCATACGACGAAGAGGGAGAGGCCTGTATCGGACGCGAGGCATTCCGCAAGGCCCTCCTGGGCAAGAACCAGTTGCCGCAGACAGTGGCTGCCTACAGACCCACCCCCAGCCCCTCCCTTGTAGGGAGTGGAGCAGATAGTATTGAAGATGAGGGGGATGCAGTAATTACTTCCCTCCCCACAAGGGAGGGGCTGGGGGTGGGTCTTGAGAGTCTTGAGGGCCTTTTCATTCTTCATTCCCACGAAGAATGCCTCGCCGACCCGAAGAAACAGGCAGAGAACTTCCGCCACATAGAGGAGGAGAGCAACAAACTCCACGCACAGACGCTCGTGCAGGAAGCCGAGGGAAAGTGGATTGTGGTCACACCACCCTATCCCCCCATGACCACAGAAGAACTGGACCATTCCTTCGACCTTCCCTACACACGACTGCCCCACCCCAAATACAAGGGCAAGCGCATACCGGCCTATGAGATGATCCGCCACAGCATTTGCCTCCATCGTGGGTGTTTCGGAGGCTGTGCCTTTTGCACCATCTCAGCCCATCAGGGCAAGTTCATCGCCAGTCGTTCCCGGGAGAGCATACTCCGAGAGGCCAAGGCGGTGACACAGATGCCCGACTTCCGTGGCTACATCAGCGACCTTGGAGGTCCCTCTGCCAACATGTATCGCATGTCGGGACGGGACAAGACCCAATGCGAGCACTGCAAACGTCCCTCGTGCATCCATCCCAAGATTTGTCCCAACCTCAATGCCGACCATCAGCCGCTCATCGACATCTATCGCGCTGTGGACCAACTGCCAGGCGTAAAAAAGAGTTTCATCGGTAGCGGAGTGCGCTACGACCTGCTCCTTCATGACTACAAGGACGAGCACCTCAACAAGGCTGCAAAGGACTATACCCGTGAACTCATCACGCATCACGTGAGCGGACGACTGAAAGTGGCTCCCGAGCACACTGAGCCACACGTTCTGCAACTCATGCGCAAACCTCCCTTCGAGCAGTTCCGACAGTTCAAGACCATCTTCGACCGCACCTGTGCCAAGGCGGGATTGCGCCAGCAAATCATACCCTATTTCATCAGTAGCCACCCCGGTTGCCACGAGCAGGATATGGCGCGGCTGGCCGACCAAGTGCGCGACCTCGGGCTCCACCTCGAACAGGTGCAGGACTTCACTCCCACCCCCATGACAGTCAGCACCGAAGCATGGGCCACTGGCTATCATCCCTACACGCTGCAACCGGTTTTCTCAGCCCATTCGCCCGAGGAGAAACAGCGACAGCGCAACTATTTTTTCTGGGACCGAAAGAAATAGGGATGAAAGAAAAGCAGCAAGCACAAAAGATATGCCTGCTGCTCAAAAAAGTCATGGTTTTCGCAGTGTTGTTTCTTCCAATCTACCTTTAGAGTATGGAACGATAGAGGCGGACGATGTCGTCGCGCGTCACTTCACGTGGGTTACCGGGAGTGCAGACATCGCGAATGGCCTGATCTGCCAGAGCATTGATGTCCTTCTCCGTAATGCCCAGTTCTGTAAGGCGTTTGTTGGTACCCACACGGGCACTCAAATCCTCAATCGCCTTGCATGCTGCTTCGGCAGCCTGTTCGGTGCTCATGCCAGCCTCATAGACACCACAGGCCTTGGCAATATCGACATATTTGTCCATAGCTGCTGGCATATTGAAGCGCATCACAGTGGGCAGCAGCATGGCACAAGCCACACCATGAGGCACATCAAAGAGAGCACTCAGGGGATGAGCCATTCCGTGGTCGACACCCAAACCTACATTCGAGAATGCCATACCTGCCACATACTGGGCAACGGCCATTCCATCACGTCCCTTGGGATTTGTGGGCTCATCGACAGCGAGGGGCAGATACTTGTAAATCATCTCTATGGCCTTGACCTCAAACATATCGGAGAGTTCCCAAGAGGCCTTGGTGATGAGTCCTTCAATGGCGTGCGTCATAGCATCCATACCTGTGGCAGCAGTCAATGACTTGGGCAACGAATACATCAGTTCGGCATCGATGATGGCCACGCAGGGGATATCGTTGGGGTCAACACACACCATCTTGGCCTGACGCTGTTCGTCGATGATGACATAGTTGATGGTGGTTTCCGCTGCCGTACCAGCTGTAGTGGGCAGGGCGATGATGGGCAGCGACTTGTTCTTGGTGTCGGCTACTCCCTCGAGCGAAATGATGTCGGAAAACTCCGGATTCCTGACCACAATGCCAATGCCTTTGGCTGTGTCCATGCTGGAACCGCCACCAATGGCCACAATGAAATCGGCCTCGGCCTGTTTGCAGGCTTCAATACCTGCCTTCACGTTTGAGACGGTTGGGTTGGGCTTCACGTCATCAAACACCTCATACTTGATTCCGGCCTCGTCCAGCACATCGAGCACCATCTTTGCAACTCCGAACTTCATGAGTCCTTTGTCTGTAACTACCAATGCTTTCTTAAAACCCAGACGAACCACCACTGCGGGAAGTTCCTTGCGGGCACCAGGTCCGAAGTACGACACTTCGTTCAAGATAAATCTATTTGCCATGTTTTTATTTAGTTAAGTTATTAGTTACGACATGCAAATATACACAAAATTCTTAAGCCCACATAATAAATAATTAAGAAATATTTCGTACCTTTACCCACGTAAAACCATAAAACAATGCTAAAGAAGTCATTCATCTTGTTGTTTTTCCTTATCACCGGAGGGCTGACTGCGTGGGCTCAAAGGCAAGAAGTGTTTGTGACCGAAACGCCAGAGGCCATACCCTATCGCATTCCGGCAATCACGACACTGGCTGACGGAACCTTATTGGCTGTGGCGGACTACCGATATTGCCGAAGCGACATTGGTGCGGGACGTATAGACTTTCACCTGCGCCGTTCGAAAGATAAGGGATTGACCTGGGGCAACATCTACACCCCAGAAACAATGCAAGGTGACGGAGACCTCACACCAGGACACGAAGAGGCTGGATATGGCGATGCAGCATTGGTGGCCGACCGCAAATCGAAAAGAGTGCTGTTACTCTGTTGTTCCGGAGGGCCATTGTTCGGTTATAGCACCCAGGACCACCATCAAGGCATGGCGCGTTTCTATTCCAACGACGGAGGACATACCTGGGGAAAACCTGCATATATTGGCGAGGAGGCCATCTACAAGCCATTGGAACAGGGCAAATATGGTCCCATCCGAGCGTGGTTTGTGGGCAGTGGTCGCATTCTGCAAAGTCGCTTCGTCAAAAAGGGGAAATACTATAGGCTGTATTGTGCCGGTGTGTCGCGCAATGACAAGGAAACAGCCAACTGGGTTATCTATAGCGACGACTTCGGAGAGAACTGGTCGATACTTGGCTGCACAGACGCGTCTCCTATTCCGGGTGGCGATGAACCGAAATGCGAGGAACTCCCTGACGGCAATTTGCTGCTAAGCAGTCGTGCCTGGGGCGGCCGATACTACAACATCTTTACCTTCACAAACAAGAAAAAGGCACAAGGCACCTGGGGCGAACGCGCATTCAGCGGAAGAGACAACCAAGGTGTAGAGGCAAATCAGAATGCTTGTAATGGTGAAGTGATGGTGGTGCCCGTGCGACGTGCCAGTGACAAGAGGAAGACCTACCTGTTGTTGCAAAGTCTGCCTCTCGGACCTGGTCGCACCAATGTGGGCATTTACTACAAACCTTTGGACAAACCTACCGACTATGCCACGCCACAAGCCATTGCTGCCAAATGGGAAGGATCTTACCATGTGAGCACACTCCCCTCCGCCTACAGCACGATGACACTGCTTCGCGACTGCAGTCTGGGATTCTTTTATGAAGAAGAAACACACTGCAATAGCTCTGGCGGAGGCTATACAATGGTGTACAAAAGGCTGACAATAGAGGAAATTACGGAAGGAAAATATAAGAGCAGAAAGAATTAAATGACTAATAAAGATTAATAAAACAATAACTATATGAATATGAAACTGAATGGTAAAGTTTTGCTGCTGATGGCGGCAGTTCTATGTGTGCAATGTACAAAACAAAGTGCAGAAGAAGAGGTGAACGACACCACAACACCTCTGCACCTGCTGAAACCTGAGTATAACGTGCCCTACGGCGAGGTGAACAAAGAAGACGTGAAGGCTGCACTCGACCGTATCTTCCAATACGTTGACAAAGAAACTCCTTGTACCCAGAAGGAAGACGGCACACTGGAACGTGGTGCATTCCGCATGAGCAGTTATGAGTGGGGCATTACCTATCAGGCATTGCTGGCAGCAGCCCAGGAAACAGGCGACAACAAGTATAGCGACTATGTCAAGAAGTGCTTTGACTTTATCGCTGAGATGGCCCCCAAGTTCCGCGATCAGGAACCTTGCCAGGATGCTCAAATGGAACAAATCCTACATCCGCGTGCCCTTGACGACTGCGGCACGATGTGCACAGCCATGATGAAAGCCGTGAAGGATGAAGGATTAAGGGTGAAGGATGAAGAATTGACTCCGATTATTGAAAACTACTTCGATTTTGTGGAGAACCAGCAGTATCGTCTGTCTGATGGAACCTTTGCACGTCATCGTCCCCAGCGCAATACCATTTGGCTCGACGATATGTACATGGGCATTCCCACTATTGCCTATCGTGGAGTGTTCACTGGCGACGGAAAGTTCTTCGATGAAGCAGCCACTATGTACAAGAATTTTGTCAGTCGAATGTGGGTGGAAGAGAAAGGCATTTATCGTCACGGCTATGTGGAAGGACTGCAAGACCAGCCCACCTATCACTGGGCTCGTGCCAACGGATGGGCTTTGCTGACAACTGTGGAACTGCTTGATATGTTGCCCGAAGAGCATCCCGACCGCGCTTTCATCCTAGAACAACTGAGGAAGCATGTCAAAGGACTGGCCTCCTATCAGTCGAGCGAAGGTTTCTGGCATCAGTTGCTTGACCGCACGGATTCTTACCTCGAGACAAGTGCCACAGCCATCTACACCTACTCGATTGCCCACGCCATCAACGAGGGTTGGTTGGAAGGCATTACCTATGGTCCAGTAGCTCAGTTGGGGTGGAACGCATTATCCACCAAAATTACGGAGGATGGTCGCGTGGCAGGTACTTGTGTAGGCACAGGTATGGCTTTCGACCCTGCCTTCTACTACTATCGTCCCGTCAGTGCAGCTGCTGCTCACGGCTATGGTCCTGCTATCTGGGCCGCTGCTGAGATGCTTCGTCTTTTGGACAATTGGCATCCGCGCACCAACGACTCAGGCCTGCACTACTATGAACAGGAACAAACCAACGAGGCTCCCCTCTTCTATCTGACCGAAGACGGCAAAGGAGAAGCGGTGAAATAGCCAACGAGGACTAATACCAAAAGCGGAAGAGTAACACTGGGAGTATTCCCTCCTTTTTCAACTTACAGCATGAAACGATTCTTATACATTATACTTTCGGCGTTTTGCCTTGCGCAATCACTTCCCGTTGTAGCGCAAGTGAGTGCTCAAATGAAGCTATGGGACCGTAAATATCGCTTTCCGAAAATCAATCAAATAGAGTTTCAGGGCGACACACCTCAGTTAGCCTCCTATGATGCCATCTATGGTCACGGAGCGATGTGGGAAAACGAGTGGATGGGTTTCCGCGTTTACATGGACCATCGCCAAAGCATTGACCTTTACGGCAAGAAGCAGGCACGAATGGAACTGGACCAGACTAACTTCTACACTACTGATGAACAATGGAACGCAGGCTACGGAGAGGACATTCTGTTTGTGGGTGGCAGCATAGGAGCAGGTTCGTTCCGTGGTTATGTTGGCGACAGCCTTCTCTTTGTGAATCCTGTCAAGACACGCGGCCAACAGGTGCTGCAAGAGGGTCCCGATACAGCTATTGTGGAAATATACGCCACCGATTGGCAATATCACGGACAGACGCTTCAGTTCCGTCAGCGATTTACTGCCGTTCGGGGTCATCGGGAGATAATGGTTGATGTGTGGCTCGAGGGTTGTCCCGACACAGAAACTTTTGCTACAGGAGTGCAGAAGTTTGAGTTTAACACCTCCGGCATCATTCGCACCGATGGGCTTGTGGCATCTTGGGGCTCTAACGTGCCTGACAAAGAAGGGCATCCCGACCGTATGCACACACTTGGAATGGGTGTTCGTGTCAGCGAAGACTATCTTGTTGACGTAAAAGAAGATGTGTTCAACTATCTATGTATCGTACATCCCGTCAACGGGCACATCCGCTATTGGCTCACAACAGCTTCCGACTTGCAGTTAGATGGAGGATTCCACTCGGCCCAGCAGTGGCTCAACTATTGCAAGGAACATGAGTTCCAACCCTGAAAGTACAGGAGGAAGTAACCCTGTCTTCGCATCTTTATTTATATATAGGTAAGGAAAATGCATCACCACTCCATTTGGTGGTCGATGTAGTGGAGCAAACGACGATAAAACGGTAGCTTCTCCAGTGTGGCACGATGTCCAACAAGCAGGATCTTCATGCGAGCACGTGTGATGGCGACGTTCATACGACGGAGGTCGCGCAGAAAGCCCACTTGTCCCTCTTCATTACTTCGCACCATCGAGATGACAATAACATCCCGTTCTTGCCCTTGGAATCCATCGACCGTATTGACTGAAATAAGATGGCGGAAGGGTTTCCAATAAACATCGCGACGTAACATACGACGTAACAAAGCAACCTGGCCGCGATAGGGTGAAATGATGCCCACGTCAACCCGCTCATAAAGGATGCGGTCCTTGCCTATTTTCTCAAAATATTCACGAAGGCTCCGCAAGGTTAGTTCTGCCTCCGCCGGATTCTGCCGACTAAGTCCATCTCCTGCTTGCTGTTCGTGGAATGCTGGGTCATCGGGCGTATCTATCCAATCAATGGCAGTATCCCAATCCAGGATTCCACGGTATTTGACCTGCGGCGCACTTTGTAGTTTTCCTTCATAGAACTCTTGGTTGGGAAACTGCATGATGCCGTCAGACATGCGATACTGGACAGTAAGTAGCGACACACAACGAGGTTTCTGCTCTACAATGGTTTGCATCAAAGTGTGGTCTAGTCCTCCCTGCAAGGCAGCAGGACACTTGATGGTCGGGGGCAGTTGTCGATGATCACCAGCCAAAATGACACGATCTGCCTTTTGTATGGCAATCCAGCAAGAGGCTTCCAGCGCCTGCGCGGCCTCATCTATGAAAAGTGTTCCAAAGTGATGTCCTACGAGCAGCCGGTGAGCACTTCCCGTGAGCGTGCAAGCTATCACACGAGCATCATCGAAAATATCTGCATTAATGGTCATCTCCAATTCTGTACAACGATCGCGTAACCGCGATATCTTCTGATGAAAGGCATCTCCGCCTCCCTTTCGGCTATCGTACATGCGACGGATTTCACGCCGCAGTGTCCATAGATCTGTGTAACGTGGATGTGACTCAAAGCGACGTTCGTAGGTATTGGCAAGCATCTTGTCGGTGACACGAGTAGGATTGCCGATACGCAACACGGATACACCGCGGTCTGACAATTTCTCGCTAATCCAGTCCACAGCCATATTGCTTTGTGCACACACCAAGACTTGATTCTCACGCCGCAACGTTTCGTAGACGGCCTCCACAAGTGTAGTAGTCTTACCCGTTCCTGGAGGACCATGTACCACAGCCACATCCTTTGCCCACAAGACATCATTGACAGCTTGTTCCTGACTGGGATTCAGCCATGGGAAACGAACCGGAGCAAAGGTGTAGCGAGAAGCAGGAGTACTGGTGTGTATAATGTCGCGCAACTCTGCCAAACGCCCCTTACGAGCGTTGATGATCTGGTCCAAGGCAGCAAACATCTGGCGATAGGTGTACTCATCGAGATAGAGTTGCACCCCCAATCGGTTGGCACCTTGCACTTTAGTTAGTGCATCGGCACTAGGCAGGATAATGACCATGCGGTCTCCATCAACGAAACTGACCTGCGCCACAAAGTTCATGTAATGGAGCATCTCAGAGGCATCCTGCTCGAAGAAACAAACGGGCTTGCCTGGCTCAAACTGAGACTCAATGTCTTCTTGCGGCACTCCATTGGTTACCTCCACGACCAACTGGTCAAGCGAGTTATAGAAACTGCGCCCGACCAACAACGGAAACCAACAAAGACCGCGGCGCACTTTCTGCACCACACCCATCGCTTCCGTCTGTCGTTGAAACTGCTCGCGCTCGTATTCATACTCCAATTGCAGCAGTTCACGTTGCTTCACCAAATCCTGAATCATGCCTCTTTTCCATATTAACGATGCAAAGGTATAAAACAAATTACAAAAAACTTGCCAGTATCGTGCTTTTTTGCTAATATTGCACTGAATAAGCCTAACCTTGAAAGCATACGTCCCATGAAACGCATCTCTTTACTCTTATTATTATTCATCGCCCACTTTTCATTTCTCACCTTCCATCTGTCCGCCACACCCATCGACGGAATGTTGGAACGCATAGACAAAGGAGCATCGAAACGCTTCATCATCCAACGTGTGGAGTCAAACAAAGACTTCTTTGAACTGGACCAAAAGGGCAATAAGCCCGTCATCAGGGGAAACTCGTGGGTCAACATCGCCACAGGTCTTAACTGGTATCTGAAGCACTATGCCGGCATACATCTGACTTGGAACCAGATGAAAGTGAAATTACCCAATGAGTTGCCTGCTGTTCCTCAGGTAGAGCGCCATGAAACCGACCTTCATCTGCGTTACGACTTCAACTATTGCACTTTCTCCTACACTATGGCCTTCTGGGATTGGGAACGCTGGCAAACGGAGATTGACTGGATGGCACTTCACGGCATCAACATGCCCTTGGCTGCTGTGGGGCACGAATGTGTGTGGCGCAACATTCTGCTGCGTATGGGATTCAATGAGGAACGCATTGCCCGCTTCATTCCCGGGCCAGCCTTCATGGCTTGGTGGGAAATGAACAACCTTGAAGGTTGGGGAGGTCCATTACCCAGCACCTGGTACGACCAACAAGAGAAACTTCAAAAGCAAATTCTGCGCCGCATGCGGGAATATGAGATGCACCCCGTATTGCCTGGCTACTGCGGCATGGCACCTTCTTTTGCGGTAGATGGCGAGAAGCAACAATGGAACGGGTTCACGCGTCCAGCCATTCTAATGCCCACGGACCGACGTTTCGACATGTTCGCCATGCTTTTCTATGAGGAAACACAAAGGCTCTACGGTGACGCGGAATACTATAGCATGGACCCCTTCCATGAAGGACGGCTACCCGAAGGTGTTGATATTGGAAAGATGGGACTACACATCTATGCTGCCATGAAGGCTGCGCAGCCCACTGCCAAATGGGTACTTCAAGGTTGGGGAGCCAATCCGCGGCCCGAAATGCTGGCAGCACTACCCACGGGTGAAGTCATAGTTCTCGACCTCTTCAGCGAATGTATGCCCATGTGGGGCATCCCCAGCCCCAATCGCCGTGCGGGTGGATATGGAGCACACAAATGGATTTTCTGCATGTTGGAAAACTTCGGAGCCAACATCGGGCTCCACGGACGCATGGACCTTCTGCTCAACAACTTCGCACTCACGCGCACAAGCAACATGGCGAGCCAACTCGCTGGGTGGGGATTAACAATGGAAGGCACAGGAAACAATCCAGTAATGTTTGAACTTATGTCCGAACTGCCTTGGATGAGCAAAATTCCCTCCAAGGAAGCCTGGCTCGATTCATACATACCCGCCCGCTATGGTCGTAACGATCCCACACTTCGCAAGGCCTGGCAAATCCTCGCTGACGGCATCTACAATGCCCCCTTTGGCAACTTCCAGGAAGGCACCCACGAAAGCCTTTTCTGTGCTCGCCCTGGCTTGGATTGTTTCCAAGTTTCCACATGGAGCAGGATGGTCAACTACTACGACCCCACCTCCACTTGGGAGGCAGCACGCCTGATGCTATCTGTAGCAGACCAATTCCGAGGTAACAACAACTTTGAGTATGACCTTGTGGACATCTGCCGCCAGGCATTGGCCGACCGCGGTCGCATCATCTACAACCAAACGATTGCAGACTTCAAAAGTTGCGACAAGAAAGCCTTTAAGAAGCACTGCGAGGAGTTCCTACGCATGATACTCCAGCAAGACAGCCTCTTGGCCACTCGGTCGGAGTTCCGGATCGGAAGTTGGACAGGGCAGGCACGAAGTTTGGGAACAAACGAGGAAGAGAGCAACCTCTACGAATGGAATGCCCGCGTACAGATTACCACTTGGGGACCACGTGAATGTGCCGACAAAGGACGCCTTCACGACTATGCCCACAAGGAGTGGCAAGGCATCTTGCGCGACTTCTACTATCCACGTTGGAAACATTTCTTCGGCATCTTGCAAGACGAGTTGGATGGAAAGTTACCCATGCTGCCCGTTGGCAACTCCCATGTTTCACAAAAGGGGAATCCTGCTGTAGAAATCGATTGGTATGCGATGGAGGAGCCTTGGACACTGGACCACACGCCTTACTCTGCTGCGCCCGAAGGTGACCCGATAAATACTGCCAAGCGAATCATTAAGACATGGGAGCGCGACTAAAGAGCCTGGACGTCATGCGCGGACTGACGGTGGCTTTGATGATACTCGTCAACAACGGAGTTGGATGCCTTCAGTTTCACCAATTGCAGCATAGCGCGTGGAATGGTCTAACGCTCTGCGACCTAGTCTTTCCCTTTTTCCTCTTCATGGTGGGTGTCTCCGTGTGGCTGTCGCGCAAGCATCTCACTCCACGGAAGATACTAATCCGTACCCTTAAACTGTTCCTGGTGGGGCTGCTGCTCCATGCGTGGGACATGATGCTCGACGGGGAGTGGTCCTTCTGGCATCACTTGCGTCTGTGGGGCGTATTACAACGCATCGCCTTATGCTATTGCGCGTCTGCCTTCATACTATACTATGACAAGGGACGGAACATTACTATTGTGATCGTCGGCACATTACTATTGTATGCAGCCTTGCTATACTATGGTCACGGCTATGCGCCCAATGAGTCGAACCTCCTATGTCGTATTGACCGTTGGCTCGTAGGCGAGGCGCACCTCTATCGCAAAAGCCCCATCGACCCCGAGGGACTGCTCGGCACCTTGCCAGCCATTGCCCATACACTCATCGGTGTGCTTGTGGGAAAAAGCATAGCCCCCTTAGAACCATTAAAGTCCTTAAAATCTTTAGGAATTGGAGGAACACTTATGCTGTCATTTGGACTATTACTTTCCTTATGGTTGCCTCTGAACAAGCGCATTTGGTCACCTTCCTACGTTCTCGTCACTTGTGGACTTGCAACCCTATTGCTCCTGACTCTCATCTGGGTCGAGCGACACAAAACTTCGCTTCCACGCCTCTTCATGTTCCCCCTCCCCCACTTGTTCATTGCCTTCGGCATGAACGCTTTCTTCCTTTATGTGCTGAGCGAACTGCTGGCCCCCATCGTGGGACATTTGGGCATCAACCAAACAATCTACGAGACCATGCTCAGGTGTGATTTTGACCCGCGCATGGCCTCGCTATGTTATGCCCTCCTGTTCGACGGGTTCATTGCCCTCGTCGCATGGGCACTTTGGAAAAAGCGAATCTTCGTGAAAGTCTAGAAACTTTCTACCAGTTCCTCGGGTGTCACCAGTCGTTGCTCACCCGTTTCCATGTTCTTCAGCGTTACCTTCCCCTCGTTCATTTCGTTCTCGCCAGCGCGGGCAACGAAGGGGATCTGCTTGGCATTGGCATACTGCATCTGCTTCTTCATCTTAGTGCTGTCTGGGAAAATCTCACAACGGATTCCAGCCTTTCGTGCCTGTGCCAAGATGGGCAGACAATAGGTTGCCTCGCGCTCGCCAAAGTTGATAAAGAGCAATTGCGTCTGAGTTGTGACTGTGGGAGGATAGAGATTAAGTTGGTTCAGCACATCATAGATGCGGTCAGCGCCAAAGGAAATGCCGACACCCGAGAGGCCCGGCATACCAAAGATACCCGTCAGGTTGTCATATCGACCACCACCCGTGATACTTCCTATCTCCACGTCCAGCGCTTTCACTTCAAAGATGCAACCTGTGTAGTAGTTCAAACCACGCGCAAGGGTAAGGTCAAACTGGAGTTGGGAGGTGAACGATGATGATTGAGTATTCTTCAGTACAAACTCTACTTCTTCAATACCTTTCAGGCCTGTTTCACTATCTTTCAGGGCCTCACGCATTGTGGCCATCTTCTCCTCATTCGTGCCGCTCAACTGAATGATGGGTTGCAGACGTTGGATAGCCTCTTCAGGCAATCCGCATGAGCGCAGTTCTTGGTTGACATTGTCAAGACCGATCTTGTCCAGTTTGTCTATGGCAACCGTGATATCGACAATCTTGTCGGCTTGCCCAATCATTTCGGCGATGCCAGTGAGTATCTTGCGATTGTTTATCTTAATGCAGACGCGGATGCCGAAACGACGGAATACTTCATCCACGATTTGCATCAGTTCAACCTCGTTCAACAAGGAATTGCTTCCCACGACATCGGCATCGCACTGATAGAATTCGCGATAGCGACCTTTCTGCGGACGATCGGCACGCCATACGGGCTGTATTTGGAAACGACGGAAAGGCATGGACAGTTCTTCACGGTGCTGAACGACATAACGGGCAAAGGGAACCGTCAAGTCATAGCGGAGTCCCTTTTCTGCGGGTTCTGCTGCTTTTGCGCCACTGTTCTGAATGCGAAACAAGAGTTTGTCGCCCTCCTCGCCATACTTACCCATCAATGTTGACAGGTTTTCCATTGCAGGAGTTTCTATCTGCTGAAAGCCGTAGAGTGAATACACGCTACGGATGGTGTCAAAGATGTAGTTGCGACGGGCCATCTCTACGGGACCAAAGTCCCTGGTGCCCTTGGGTATAGTGGGGGTCATAATTATGTATTTTTATAGGATAAAGGCTAAAGACAATTTGACAATTGAACAATTTCACAATTTGTTTTCGTACGCGTAGCGTTTTGCCATTTGCCATGTATTTCGGCTGCAAAGATAATAATTTTTAATTTTTAATATTTATTTTTTAATTTAATTATTGTATCTTTGTGGAAAATTGTACTTTAAACGCTATCATCGTACAGAAGCATGAGCTTTTTTAACAAGAAATCGCCTATCGAGGACGGGCAAACCGATGTCCCAGAGCAGGACATAGTACAGGGTGAACCCGCCGCACCCATAACAACAGAAGAGAGACTACGAGAATGGTGGCAAGCACACTACAACGAGAGTTTGCCCGAAGAAATTCACCATTGGCTGAAGCAGCTGACTCGTACAGAAGCACGACGGCAGAACACCGCCAGCCAAATTCTGTCGCCACAGCAATTGTCACGCATAGAGGATTCTCGCCGATTGGCAGAGACAAAGCTGCAGAACATCGAACAGATGCTGATGCGTGTGCGCAAGAACCAGGAATGGATTCGCAATTTCGAAAAGAAGAAAGCTGAATTGAAGGTGCATCATGACCACCTGTATGAGGTGAACAAGAAACTGGCTGCACGAGTCGATGATATGCAAGCGTTGGAACGCTTCGAGATGTTCGAGACCGTATTGGAACAGTTCCAGCGTATGACAGTTCTGCAAACCCTTTCGCGCCAAAACAAAGAAACACTGTCGCAACTAACGCGTGAAGCAGATGAAGCGACAAAAGAGTCGACCCAAAAGGAGAGGCAACTCAAATTGGCAAGCGACAAACTGCAGCAGAGTTTCCAGCAGATGCTCTCCATGCGCACCCAACATGAGCAGGCCAATCGCATATTGGGAGCTCAGGATGTGCTCGACCTTGACAAACATGCGACAAGCCGTCTCTTAGACACAGCGGAACAACAAAAACTCATCCTTGAGAAGGAATGCGAGGAGCTGCAAGCAGAATGCATCAAGCAACAAGATATCATCACCCGTCAACGCGCCGAACGCCAAACCATAGAGCCGCACGCCAACCTGTTGGAGCATGGTGAAATGGTGCTGACCTTGCTTGACCGACTCAATGAGTTACGACAAGAGATGGGCTCTATACAACAACAGGCTGACACCATTGCCCAACGCGGACGTGAGGAGAATGAGATGCTGAGCCGCGTTTTTGCGGAATACCAGAAGATAGATGCCGACATCAAGACGCTGAACAGCGAACTTGTGCAACATCGCAACCAAAATGCAGGACAAAGCAGCTATGCACTGCAAAATCGAGCGATGGAGCTGAAGAGCCGCAGACAAATGTTGCTCAGCGCACAATCGCTTTGTCATCGAATACACTTGGGTTACCAGTTGATTGAAGAAAAGACACGCGCCCTCACCACCCTTCGTCTCAACGTTGAGAACCTGAAACAAAGCATCGCCCAACTTGAGGGACAGGTTGAGCCCATGCGCAAGCTCTGCCATGAAAAAGAGTACACGCTGACCATGTCTAAGAGTCAGAACGTGATCCAACTGCGCCGCGACCTAAGGGAAGGCGTCAATTGCACGGTATGTGGAGCCACGCACCATCCCTACCATAGCGACACTATGCTCGAACAGAGTCAGCTCATCACCCAGATGCACACCGACTACGAACTGCTGCAGGCTGAACTTAATGCAAAAGAGAAGCAACTCTACGATTTGCAGTTGCAATTGGCAGCACAGACAGCCCAGCAGGAGATGGAGGAAGAAACACTTGAGGCCCTTCGCAAGCGACAGGATGAGGATGTCAACGAATGGGGCGTTTATGCCGATCTTGACCGCTCGTTCCAAGAGTGCGCCCCTTATACGAACCTGGATGCACGAACGACCCATCTGCGCCAACTCATAGAAAATGCGGCACGCGATGCCGACGAAGCGCTGCACGAACTCGACCAATATAACTTCCACCAATCCCGAATCAACGAACTCAGCGAACGGCTAACCCAAAAGGAGCAGGCGCTCTCGGACCTGACGGTACGACTGAACGAAGTGAACACCGGATGCCAGGTACTCTCGCGACAGACCGAGCAAATACGTCAGGTGCAGAACATCATGCAAGGCCAATATACGCAACGTTATGAGCAACTGCGCAAACTAATTACACTCCGAGATTGGTACAACAGTTGGCAAGGCAATCATGAATCCATCCAACTTCGCATTAGCTCGATGATGGAGAAGTGGCAAAGTATCAACTCGGAAATAGAGGCTGCAGAACAGAAACTTTCGGTAGCAAAGGCTTCACTGAAAGAAAAGCAAGCTACCAACGATTTCCTACGTCTGTTCATCCAGCAAATCAAAGATGAGGAAAGCAGTCGCATCGCACTCCGCAACGAAGGGGATAAGCAGTTGGGCATAATGTTGAATGGCCACTCCGTCAAAGAGCATTTCGACCAGAGTTATCAGCAGTATGCCGAAGCCAACAAGGAAGAATTGCAACATCGCGAACAAATGGAGGAGATACAAAAACGATTGTCCGCCATCAACGGGAAAGAGCACCAACTTAGGAAAGCCACTGAATTAATGGATAAAGAGGCGGCACAATGCCAGTCGGAACTCGATATCTGGATGCGGCAATTCAATGCCAATCATCCTCCTGTGCAGTACAACGAACTACAAGAGACCTTCTGCACAGAACGTGACTGGAATGCTGTACGGACATCACTCCGCGAACTACAGATGGAATCCACATTGGAACAGGCGAATGTCGATAATCTGCGTAAGGATATCGTCGCCCTACAAAGCGCAGGCGTTCTTTCCACCATTGACGAAGACACCACTCTGGTAATGAAAAACCTCATCGAGCAACAAAAACAACTCGAGGACCAGCACAAGGAAGTGCTTATGCAGTTGGCACAATACGAAATTGCCCTTCAAAACAACGAAACCTGCAAGGCACAACTCAAGGTCGAAGAAGAGGCCGTTAAGGGGTTGATGGATTAACCGCCCCCTCCTAGCCTCCCCAAAAGGGGGAGTAACCTATGATTACGACGGAGGTCGGGTTAGGGGTGGTAGCGACTTAAACCGTTAAACCTTTAAACAGGGCGAAGCCCGATTAAACCTTAAAAAAAGCGATAACGCAAAATGGCGTTATCGCTTTTAATTTTTGTTTTAGGTTTTTGTTTTCGTAGGAGGCACAGCCTCCGTTTCGTAGCC
>JAEEGL014858705.1_pt1 | contig 22620 bp, 27 predicted proteins | sample 9134231 | NCBI WGS metagenome assembly JAEEGL01 (sample SAMN16246548, study PRJNA631951) | gut metagenome | biome: gut microbiome; feature: rumen; material: fiber-attached | host: Bos | place: Iran: Karaj | collected 2018-10
GGCCTTCATCTGCGCCGGCGCCCCCACCAACGCAGTGGTGGATCTGGCCACCTCCAAGAGCGTCTACCTCATTTCCATCGACGACGAGCATATGACCAAGCTCCTGGCCGCCTGCCCCTGGTACGCTTCCCTGACCATCCCCGCCGGCACCTACAACGGCTTCGATCAGGATGCCGTCACCATCACCGTGAAGGCCACTCTGGTCGCCCGGTCGACCCTGAGCGACGATGCGGCCTACAAGATCGTGTCCACCATCTTCGACAACACCGAAGCCATCGCGGGCCTGCACGGCAAGGGCGCGGAGCTGAGCCTCAGCTTCGCCACCGAGGGCATCGCGGTGCCCTTCCATCCCGGCGCGGCCAAGTACTTCGCCGAGAAGGGGATCACGGTTTCCACCGGCAACTGAGCAATTCAGCCTGCGGATGCCGGAGTGTCGATCAAAACCGGCACTCCGGCATCCTTTTGAATGGAGGTATATCCCATGGCGCGAAGAAGCAAAGAGCAATCGGCTGCGGAAGCGGCGGAAGTGAAAGCGGCAGAGGGAGAATTTGAATTTGACGCGGCGTCGGTGGACGAGGTCATGCGCAAATACGACCGGGATTCCAACACCCGCATCTGGGAGGGCTGGCAGAAGTGGGTCGTATACGGGATCCTGGCGGCCTTCGCCCTGTTCGTGATCTACGTCACCCTCTTTGCCACCTGGCTGGATCTGGTCCGCTACCCCAGCTTCCTGGGCTGCGTTCTCTTCTGCGGTTATCTGATCTATCCCTCCCACAAGGGCAGGCAGAAAGTGAACTACATCCCCTGGTACGACTGGCTGCTGATGATCCTGGGCGCGGGCGCGTTTTTCTACGTCTGCATTTTCGCCAAGGATCTCACCGTGCGCATCGGCTTCCTGAATCTCCGGTCCTATGAGATCGCCATCGGCGTCGTGGGCATCCTTGCCTGCATGGAGCTTTGCCGCCGCAGTACCGGCATCCCCATCCTCTGCGTGGCGGGCGTGTTCCTGCTTTACGCGCTGTATTACTATTGGTTCGGCAAGGGCCTCGGCGCTCCGAAGGCCATCCGGCAGCTGACCATCGGCCTCTTCTTCCAGACCACCGGCGTCCTCACCACGCCCATCCAGGTCTGCGCCAAGTTCATCGTGGTGTTCGTCATCTTCGGCGCGTTCCTGGAACGCACCGGCATCTCCAATTTCTTCATCGACATGGCCAACTGCGCGGCCGGCGCGGCCTCCGGCGGCCCCGCCAAGGTGGCGGTCATCTCCTCCGCCCTCTGCGGCATGGTGTCCGGCTCCAGCGTGGGCAATACGGTCACCACCGGCAGCGTCACCATCCCCATGATGAAGAAAACGGGCTACAAGGGCGAATTTGCCGGAGCGGTGGAGGCGGCCGCCTCCACCGGCGGACAGATCATGCCGCCCATCATGGGCGCCGCGGCTTTCCTGATGGCTGACTACGTAAGCGTGCCCTATTCCAACATCATCGTCCGGGCCATCCTGCCCGCCTTCCTCTATTTCCTCGGCATCTTCATCGGCGTCCATCTGGAGGCCAAGCGCCTGGGTCTCCGGGGCATGAGCAAGGAGGAGCTTCCCATCTTCAAAAAGCTGGTGAAGCACACCTATCTGCTCCTCCCGCTGATCATCCTCGTCTACCTCGTGGCCTCCGGCACCCGCACCATGGCCTTCTCCGCCGCCATCGCCATCATCTTCGCCGTGGCGGCCTCCAATCTCCGGCACAATCCGCCCCTGGGCATCATCAGCTGCGCCGCTCTGCTGGCCTATCTTTTCATCCCCCTGCCCCAGGCGGTGTCCGTGGCCCTCCTGCTGGTGGGCATTATCAGCGCGGCCATCTGCATGTTCCGCAAGGACGCCACCATGACCCCCGCCGTGTTCTTCGATTCCCTGGCCAACGGCGGCAAGGGCGCGCTTTCCGTGGCCTCCGCCTGCGCCATCGCGGGCATGATCGCCGGCTGCATCACCATGACCGGCCTTGCCAGCCAGATCATCACGGCCATCATCACGGTCTCCCACGGGGTGAAGTTCATCGCCCTGTTCCTGACCATGCTCTGCTGCATCGTGCTGGGCATGGGCGTCCCCACCACCGCCAATTACTGCATCATGGCATCCACCTGCGCGCCCATCCTCATTCAGCTGGGTATCCCAGCCATGGCGGCCCACTTCTTCGTGTTCTACTTCGGCATCGTGGCGGACATCACGCCTCCCGTGGCCCTGGCGGCCTACGCGGGCAGCGCCATCGCCAAATCCCGGCCCATGAAGACGGCGCTGAACGCCACCCGTCTCGCCATCGCGGCCTTCATCATACCCTATATCTTTGCCCTCAACCCCGTTATGCTTCTGATCGACGCCTCCTTCCTGGAGGTCGCGGTGATCGTCGTCACCTCGATCATCGGCATGTTCGGCGTCGCCGCCGGCCTGGAGGGCTACCTGAAGGGCAATCTCTTCTGGCCGCTGCGCCTCGTTTCCGTCGCCGCCGGTCTGCTGCTCATCATTCCCGGCATCCTGACCGACGTCATCGGCATCATCCTGATCGCTGCCATCATCGCCTTCCAGGTGCTGGGCAGCCGCAGAAACGCCGCGAAGGCAGCCTGACCGGGGCTCCCTTTCCGTATCCTTCGGGATTCAGCGGAAGCCGGGCCCCCTCGCTGCGGGGCTCCGCACCGCAGTTTCCTCCTTATCCTCTGCGCCGATGCCCGGGTCACCTCGCTGAGGGGGCTCAGCCGCAGGCGGTGGGGGGAGTTCCCGGCAGCCGCAAGCGCTCTCTGAGGGAACCGCTGCACAGCGGCTGAAGGCCCTGCGCCGGATGAAACTGCTTCAAAGAGAAGCTGTTGTCGGCAATCCTTTCACCCATTTCAGCCGGGAACAGCGTGAGCACGAATTTTTGCTTGCATTCCGCAGCGGAATGTGGTAATTTATGGTAGCACGGAACGGTTGCCGCGCAGCGGAGCAAATTCGACGCTGCTTTAGAAAGACAGAGGTTCTGCCGTAGGTGTATATCATCTTAAGCGGAGGATTGTCACATGGAAAAGCAAATAAAACTGGTTATCGCGGATGGAAACGAGGATTTCCGGCTGCTCTGTGCGGACGCGGCCCGGAGGGAGGAGGGCTTGGAGCTCCTGGCTGCCGTGGGGGACGGGGAAGCCCTGCTGCGGCAGATCGGGGAGCTGAAGCCGGACGTGGTGCTGATGGACATGGTGCTCCCGAAGGTGGACGGGTACGGCGTGCTGCGCGCCCTCGGCCAGCGGGAGGGGTATAAACCCGCCGTCATCATCCTCTCCGCCTTTGCCAGTGACCGGGTCATCGGCGACGCGGCGGCCCTGGGCGCCTGGTATTTCATTCCCAAGCCCTGCGAGCTGGCCGACGTGTTCGACCGGGTGCGGGACGTGGGCCGCAGCAGCGACGCGGCCCTGGGCGTGGTGAGCCTCCCGGCGTCCCGGAAGGCGAAGCCGGAAAAGCGGATCGACGCCCTGGTCACGGAGATCATCCACGAGATCGGCATCCCGGCCCACATCAAGGGCTATCAGTATATCCGGGAGGCCATCATCGAAGTGGTGGCGGACATGGACCTGATCAACGCCGTCACCAAGGCGCTCTACCCCTCCGTGGCCCGGAAATACGGCACGACGCCCTCCCGGGTGGAGCGGGCCATCCGCCACGCCATCGAGGTGGCCTGGGACCGGGGCGATATCGAGGTCCTGCAGCGTTATTTCGGCTATACGGTGTCGGGCGTGAAGGGCAAGCCGACGAATTCGGAATTCATCGCCCTCATCGCGGACAAGCTCCAGCTGAGACTGCGGGAGCAGGACGAACAGCAGGGGTAAAGGGATAGCAAGGCAAGCCGAACATTGCTATGAACGAAAAGAAGCGCCTAAGCCTGTAAAGATCAACATGACTTGGGCGTTTCAGGGCGACTAATTGTTTTCTTGGAAGCGACTTACTCTCCTGATTAGCTGGTGAATACTGACTGATCGGGGGAGTTTGTTTTATGCCGAATCTGGATTTTGACTGGCAGATCAACGAATTCATGGTGGATTGCAAAAGCCGACAACTGCGGCCCAAAACGATGCGCAGTTATGAACAAGCACTGAGACTGTTTGAACGCTGGTGCAAGGAACAGATGAACATTACCGATGTGGGGGAAGTCACGGAAAACATTATTCGGAGATACATCAATGATCTTCAGGAGCGGGGGAAATACACCTTCTGCGCCGATGATAAATCGTTGGGAAAGAATCAACCTGATCGCCGTCGTGATTTCAGAAAACCGATTACCACTACGACCATCAACACCTATATCCGTGATATCAGGGTATTCTTCAATTGGCTGGACAAGGACTATCTTCTGAAAAAGAATCCCATGAAGAAAATTCAACAACTTAAAACAAATCGCAAAGGAAAAGAATACATCTCCGATGATGAATTCAAGCATCTTATTAACATCTTGGATAAATCATATTATCCAGAGCATAGGGATTTCGCCATGATCACGCTTATGATCGACAGTGGTATGCGATTGGGCGAGTGTAGTGCCCTGCTTGTAGAAGACCTGTCCCTGGCAAAGAGACATATCAAACTGCGTGCAGATATCACAAAAGGGCGCAAGGATCGCACGGTGTACTTTTCGTTAAAAACAGAAATCATCCTTCGACGGTGGATTCAGTTCAAGGATCGATATGTCGAGAGCGACTATCTGTTTCCTACAAGGCCCTATGGGAATCATATTCAGGTGAGCAATTTTGAAACCAATTTCAAGCACTATATCAGGAGAGCGGGACTGAATGAGGGAATCACGCCTCATTGCTTGCGGAATAATTTTGCAAAAAGATGTCTTATGAACGGAATGGACATATTTACGCTGAGCAAAATCCTGGGGCATTCCAGTGTAACAGTGACCGAAGCGGCATACTTGGATTTGACAGAAGAAGACCTAGGGCGAAGATATCAGAATTACAGTCCAATGACGCATATGTAGATAATCATGCATAATTGAAAATGCACATTCAAAGACCGCGGGACGATAATAAATCCCGCGGTCGCTTGTTATTCTTTATACTGTGCTGCCGTTTCATCCAATTGCTGTTTCATGCCTTCAACGACATGAGCGGGCGTCTTGATCCGTGCCTTGTTTCCAAAACCAAAAATCCATGCGTAAAACTGCGGACTGACTTCAATATCTGCATTTACGGTAAAGCTGCGGCGGCCGTCTGCATGATACATCGCATCATCCGTTCCAAGGCGGTCTACGACGGCATCAAGCAACTGCATGTCAAATTCCATGACTACACGCTGCCGCTCTCCACTGTACATTCCAAAAACGCGGCGTAGATACGTTTGCATGTTGATCTGATCATAAGCGACTTGCCCAGTGCGAGGCGCATCAAGGCATATGACATTTCTCATGCGGTCAACACGCAAGGTCAGGATCTTTTTGCTGTAGTCGTGGTAGGAAATCAGATACAGATTTCCTGCATTTACGAGCATGGCATAGGGGCTCACAATGTAGGATGAATTATTGCGGCGGGATACCGTTTCCTTCACATTGTCAATGGACGCTTTCATGTATTTGAAAGAAATCTTCCTCGCCTTTCTGATTGCTGTACGTATTTCGGCGGCATTGACAAATACGGACCGTTCTTCCGTCCGCGTGCGGTCACTCACAAAGGTTTCGCTCTCCAAATCCTCCCGCTGGTATTCGCTGCACAAAGAGCCAAGCACACGGACAAGACGCTCCGCCTGTCCCTTCGTGACGAATCGTGTGGCACTAACACATTCGGCAAGGACGCGGAGATCATCAAACTCCATGTCACGGGAAACAAGGCGATACTTTTTTCCACGGCCGCCTTCAATATCCATTCCAAATTCATTTCTGAGCACGGCAATGTCACGATAGACAGAGTGCAACTCGGCGGAGATCCCGATATCTTCAAGATAGTCAACGATGTCGGCGGCGGTTACGCTGTGATCTTCGTCAGTTTGTTCCCATAAATATTTGGCGATGTAAAGAGCCTTCGCCTTTTGTTTTTCTGAACGGGGCATTGCGCGCCTCCAATGCATTTTTTCATGTTCTCTCTTAGTCAACGTGGTAAAGTGAACAATGTAGAAAAACTAGGTTCCGTTATGATGTTGCAACGCTTCGTCTCAATCCCCAATTCATCCAAAGCTGCGGCGATTTCCACGGCGGACATCACATGGTTTTCGTCGGTTTCCCTTTGGAGGATTTGAAGGACGATGTAGGGTTTCAGCTTTTGGTTCGCCCGCTTGCCGCTGCTTGGTGCCCCCATATTTTTGCTCCTTTATCTTAATTTATATCTACACTAACACGGTATATGTAACCATTGAGAAAGGCTTGGATTATTACGAACTCTTGTAGTATAATTACGAACCATAAAAAAGAGAAAGGAGCTTCAAGCACATGTTGAAGTATGAGCTTGGAACTGTGGAAGCCTCGGAAGCCTTAATTAAAGACCTTTATATTGATTTGAGGGCAAAAGTAAATGCCTGGTCGGAAATAACTAAGCAAACACCACAAGCAAGGATGGGATATGTTGGACAACACTTAGTCAGTGTTGTGACAGGTTATGTTGGAGGAAAGTCAGGAGCAAGAGGCTATGATCTGATAATGAAAGGCGGAAATTATGGAGAAATAAAAACCTGTTACAAGGTAGATCAACTTGGTTGCTGTAACAATTGTGGGGCTGTTGTTTCAAGCCTTGAAAAAGTCTGCGCCGCTTGTGGGTCCACAAGCATTGATCGCAAAGATGATTCAAAGTGGCTTATATCTATAAGAAATAGAGATGAGTTTGAAAAAATACTTGATCCCCTCAGCTATTATTTTGTGCTTTTTGAGTTCGAGAATATCAACAGCAACGATAATCGAAACATTGTTGCAAGCATCTGGGAAGTCAGCCCCAAAGAAAAAGGATTTGCATACTGTATGTTTGATTATTACTTGAATATTAGAGAGAAATCAAAATCAAAGGCTCCTTTTAATATGTGGCCGCATGACTTCAAATTTGGATTAACGAAACCTGAGCTTATATACAGGGCATTAATTTCAGAGAATGGAAATATCCGTACAGAAATATTCCCCTCAATGGGAAATACGGAGATTGATGTAATAAAACCTCTTTGGACGTATCATCGCTCAAGAACTATTACGGAATCGTCAATCCATTGTGTGTTCTCTAAACTAAATCCTTCAATACATGTACCGAATCTTTCGAAAATCGAATTATTGTTGCTTTTAGAAAAATATCGAACAGAAAATGGATATACAAATTCAGAACTCTGTGACGCTTTTGCAGAGGCGATTTATTTGCCGTTGCTGAAAGGAAAAACACAAGCCGTTCCAGATAAGTACAAGTATTTGCTTTCATAAGCTAAAGATAAATGGGCCTCAATCAAAGAGGCTCATTTGTCTTTCTGCCAGTCTCGTCTGAGATTGCCGATAATATTCTGTATCACTTTCAAACCCAATGTATCGCCTGCCACTCTCAACGCAAGCAACGGCAGTTGTTCCACTACCCATAAAAGGATCTAAGACAACATCATTCCTATCCGAACTGGCAAGTACGAGTCTGTTAATTAGTTTTAGCGGTTTCTGTGTTGGATGAATTCTTCCTTTTTCGTGGTAAAAATCAATATCGTCCCACACATCGGTTATGCCCATTTCAGTATTGAAGGTCTGTTTAATTGTATCATATTGAAGGTCAAATTGCAGGATGGCTTGTAGTTTTTCCCACAATTCTCTGGTAGGGACTTGCTCACAAATGTTCTTTCCAGTATAGATACTCCACATTCCACCACCGTTAGATTTAACTCCCAACCGATCGTTAATTTCTTTTGCGGTTAAATGAAGCTCTTTTTGCCGATTTTTAAGGAACTCTTTTATAAATGGCTTTGGATCTTTTGACAGAAATAGAATACTCTCTGTAACGTTTGGAAACATGCGGTATTTTTTCGTTGCTCTTCCTGAAATGGCCTGCATTCCTTTATTTACAATTATTTGTTGTCTTAATTCAAGGCCATAAGATTCCAATATAGGAAGCATTCGACTAAGAATGCGAAAGTATCCAAAAATATAAAATGAGCCTCCTTTTCGCAGAACTCTCGTCGCCTCAGCTATCCATTTGTTTGACCAGTCTAAATAATCATCCTCTGTTCTCCATAGATAATCCCACTTTTGACCGATAACCTTAAAATATGGTGGATCAGCAATAATTAAATCGATAGTTTCAGGATCAAGACGCTGCCGCATACCGCCAATTGCGTCTTCGTTATAGATTCTATTGGTTTCCATTTGCAATCTCCTTAGTATGTCTATATGGTATTGTAGCATGATCGGCCGTTGATTTCTATAGCTTCGTTCAAATCAGCGTCGCATGTCCTTCAATCGCTGCTTCAATTCTTTGAGGCTCCATGCCAATATAACGCTGCGTCACGGCGGCGGAGCTGTGCTGTAAGAGCCGCTGGACAAGAGCGATATCGTAGCCGCTGTTTCTGTAAATCTCCGTCGCATACCACTTGCGGAAGCTGTGGGTGCTGATTCCCTCAAAGCCCAGGTAATCGCAGACGATGGCAAGCTGCTTCTGGACAGCCCTTTCCGTAATCGGAAAAATCAGGTCGTTCCGCTGGATGCCGTTTCGCAGACAGTAGTTCTCGATGTACTGCTGGATAACCAGCGGGACGGTGAAGACGCGGCTTTTGCCTGTCTTCTGCTCGACGATCTCCAAGCGGTAGCGGTCCCCATCAAGAACGATGTCGCAGGGACGAAGGCGCAGAATGTCGCTGATGCGCAAGCCCAGGTTCCCTTCCAGCACAAGGGCGGTTGCGACGCGCTCATTAGGGCGGAAGCCCACGCCTCCTTCCTTCATGGTCGTTATGATCTCCTTGTATTGCTCTGTAGTCAGGGCGGTTGTCTTCTTGTTCATGGCTCCCTCCAAAAGAGAAAAGTTCGTAAATGTCAGGGCGGAAAGTTCGTTTGTTTGCGGCGGTTGCCGCAAGGCGGCGGAATAGCTCGGTTTTGGTGTTCGTATTCCTTATGTTTTCCGAACTCTTGGCTCCCTGCGACGTTATGCCGCAGGGACCATTTTCACGGCGCAATCCAGGCAGCCAATATTGACTTCTTTCGTGGCGCGGACGCTCATGCCGCAGCAAGGGCAGATATATTTGCGGCTGCTGCTCTTCTTCGGAATCGCGGTCCCAATGGGCGTTCCGCTGTGGGTCCCTGTCCCGCCGATCTGAAAGCCGCCGTATTCGTTGCGGTTGATCAGAATGTCGGTCAAGTCATACGCCAGCACGAAATCAAGAAGGGCATCGCTCGGTGCGGTATGGCTCCAACCATACTTATCGCTGTGCTGGACGGTCAGGCCATGGGCTTCGGCGGCCTCTTTGAAGCGGCGGTTGTGGTAGGTGTTCCCGCGGCTGCAATCCTGAATGCCGTTCACATAGTTGAAGTAGTGGACCATTTCGTGAAGCAGGGTCGCCGCCACTTCCTCAATGGGTCGCGCAAGCGTTCCAGCGCCGATGTTGATTTCATGGGTAGCGCCGATCTTGCTGATCCAGGTGTCCGCCCGCAGCGAGAAGTGACCATAGGCTTTCGGCGTAGACTGAATCGTGATGGTCGGCCTTGAAAGTGCATTTTCAAAAAACTCAGCGTTCAAAAGGTCGAAGATTTTGTTGAGGTAGCCCGCAACTCGATTATAAGAGGTCAGTTCCTTCATTGTTTTTCTCTCCTGTCCTTGATTTCCAGGAGAGGGCAAGCTATATTGTTCTTGCCCTCTCCGTTCAGTTCTGAGGGTGAAGTCTCTTGCCTGTGGCTTTGGTCGGCATTCAGGCAAGGGGCTTTTCTTAAGCGCTGACGGTGAAGCGGCGGCTGGAGATCTGCTTCGTAAAGGCTTTGTAGAGGTCGCTGTGGGCCTTCTTGAAGCTCGTCGTGTCGAAGCGCTGGGTCAGAACAGAAGTCCAGCGGACGATGAAACGGCCAGCCTCCAGTTCTTCGGCGTCGCGGTCAAGCATTTCGGCCTTGATGGAATCGCGGATCGCTTCGGCTTCGGCTTTCGCTTCCTCCGCAAGCGCTTCCCATTCCTGCATCTTTTTGATGCGCTTCTCCAGATCAATGATGGACATTTTGGTTTCTCCTTTCAGTTTTTGGGATTTGTTATCCCTTGATTTCGATACCATATTACTACGAAAAACGTAATATGTCAATACGAAAAACGTAATTTTACTACGAAAAACGAAAATTATTTCCGAATATCGTATTGTAATAATACGCTTTGCGTGATAGAATTACGTTCACTGGAGGCGGAGAAAAATGATCAAGTTCAAAGTGAAAGTTGTCCTTGCCATGCGTGGTATGACGCAAAAAGAACTGGCGGAAAAAACAGGAATCAGGCCGCCGACGATATCCGCTATTTGTACAGGTAAGGCGAAGCAATTGCCGATCGATGCGCTTGATAAGATTTGCAAGGTCCTTGCCTGCCAACCGTCTGATTTGATGGAGTATATTGAAGACTGAAAAGGGAGGAAGGGCAATTGCCTTTCCTCCCAAACTTCGAAGATTTCAGACAGGATTTCTACTTGGAAACAAATATGAAAGCTAATTAGTACAAACATATAAGTATGAACGGAGAAGCCTGTCAGACCGTGAATTTCCCGTCCAGTCTGGAAATGATCTCATTGTAAAGGCTATTCATTAAGACCTGCTTCACTTTCTCGCTGTGGAATATCTTCTCGCCCGTTGACAGAGAGATATCAACAACTGTTGATACGTCTGCCCTCAAAGCGTTCAGAAGATCAATAAGCGCTTGGTTATATGCATCATGATAAAGCTGAGGGATTGCTTTCTGAATCTCCTGCTGCGCTATCTTGCGCATTTCTTCATGATGCTCATATGCGTGGCCGCCGTGGCCGTCCTATGTATTGCGCTTATAGCATATTGCGCCGTTCTCATTCATGTATGTCCCCATGTGTTTCACCTCCTGGGGGGATAGTTTTAGGATTTGCGGCAGGCCGCAAATCAAATGCGGCCCGCGCCTGAGAACAGAGAATTACGAAGTCCAATCATCAGATTCGGACCTTCCATAGAGCTCATGATCCAAGATGATGTCATTCAATTCATCCAAGTAATCGAGACCAAATCCGAGAGAGTAATCCAAGATTGCTTGATAGAACTCATTGTAGGATAGTCCCATTTTCTTTAGAAAAGACTTCAATATCTCCGCATTCTATTCCTGCATTTCATGCTGTTTATAGATACATGGGATAAGGAACAAATCATAGAACGCGCAGCATGGTTTCTCTAAAAGTTTTTTGGAATCTGTTGCAATCATTATTCGTCGCCTCCTTTCGCGTAAGCTTCTGTAAGCGTATTATCGATCATTGTGATTTCAAAAGGGGAGAGCTACTGTAATTTGCCACATATGTAGTAGATAACGGCTTCTTTATAAGCTTCGTCATTTCCCCGATTTTCCTTGAGGCATTTGCGTTCTGCGCGAAAATACTCGTCAACATCAAATACTGCCTTTATGGTGTTTAGATTGTCATCGTCGAGCAATTTATTAAAGAGCGCTCCATCGAGGTCTTCCGATATGCTCATGATATATTGATTCTGGATTTGTTGAAGGTAATCCTTGCTGAACATCATGTATCGATACTTGGCAATGCTACGACCATTCAACTAACGAAAGGCCAGATAAGCAAAACGAAGAGTCCTGCCATGCTCGTAATAATCGTTCAGAATCTGCATTGCTGCTGTTCTATCGGCTTCCGTTTGTGCATCTATTATTGCCCTGATTTCTTTTATGGGATCCATTCTTGTCTCCTTAGCATTCGAATATTTCTTTGACATAATCATTGCCATTCTCTTTATCATATACATTATCATTATAATTGCTTGCGGTTATTTGCGGCTTTATATTGTACTGCTTTATTCTTCTTTGAACCGTATCGACGGAGCAATTATAGTGTTCTGCAATTTTCTGCTGTGTATATCCCATCTCGATATACCCTCGCAGTTCGTTTTCAGGGATATTGATTCTTTGCCGATACTTGGTTTTCGCCGCGCTGATCGTGGCTATTATTCCGTCAAAGCCCAATTCCCATATGTCACTATCATCTAGTGGGATTTCTCCATAAAGCCCAAATCGCATGACGGCATCAATGTATTCGCAAGCAAGTTCAGTTTTGCCGCGGCTCATAAGCCGATGATACTGCGCGAAAACGCTTTCATATAAAACAAAACTCTTGTTGTATTCTGAAAATTCCATTACCATTTCTCCTTGAATTATTGGAAGAAAAGATGTATTTCTTATCTTTCTATATATATTATACCATATTTTTTCACAAAAATCAAATTTTCAAGAGCGGCCGAAAAGAGACTTGAAAAGTGCATTTCAAAACAAAAACGAGAGCATTACCAGGAAGGCAATGCTCTCGAATGCGATAATTCTTATTAAGCGGCTTTCTCATTGGCAGGGAGATAGGGGGCTTTGTAGTCCTGCATGGTCAAATCCTTGACCTCTGGAAACCTTGCCAGGAACCACTTTTTGATTGCAGGGTAACGGATGGAGTGGCATTCAGCACGGAAGCGCAGAACTTCGTATTCTTCCATGATGCTGCCGCTATGGTCATACTGCCTGATATAGTTTTCCATGTAGGAATAGGTCAGGCCACGATAGGTTTCCTTGTTGGGGTTTCTGGAGATTTTCCTGGTCTTGATGGTATAATCAGGGAAATCCTCTTTGACGGTCAAAAGCTCATTGTATTCCGTCGATCCCATGATGGCGGCTTTCTTTGCGAAAGCGCGTGCCAGAGTGATCGTCTTTTCTCCAAAGTTAATTCGAATATTCGTGTTCATGATCGTAACTCCTTCCCGTGCTTCTCTTTAGGAGGCCGCCTTGATTCCGGCGGCCTCGAAAATCTGCTGAACCTTCATGCGGTAATCCTTGCGCTGCTGTTTGATCTCAGGGAACTCGTTGAGGTACCACTTCTTGATCTCGAAGAAGCTCTGCGCCTCGCGGTATTCACCATCCTCGTCGATGCTGCGCTTGCTGATGAAAGCGAAGTTCTGCTTCTGGGCATCGTCGCCGTGCTTCTCGACATAAGCGCGGATGGTCTTCATGTCCAAACTGGCAAATTCGGACTTGCCTCTCTTGGTCTTCTCTTCCACAACGCGGAAACCAGGGTAGTCGCGGCGCATCGCCTGAAGTGCTTTGTATTCGTCGTTACCGTAGGTCATAGCAGCCTTGTACTCAGCCTTGGTCAGTTCGATAGTCTTTTTCGTCAGGTTGGTCTTCATTTTGCGTTCCTTTCTGCGCTCTTGGCGCTGCGGCGTTTGGTCGCCACCCTCTTTGAGTTGGGGCTTTGTTTCCCTCTTTCTGGTCTTAGTATAGCAAAGAGAACGAGCCGATAAGGAACATAAACATTCTTTAGAATAACCACCAACGAAAGAGATTCTAGGTTGATATAAACAACAAATAAACAGTGATAATCAACTGATCGGTTGCAGAGTTAGCACGCAATGATAAGAAATCTATAAATTATTAGACCGTAATTTAGACGTTGCTTGCCTAATTTGTTTCAGAGTTAGGCGTCAGAAAAGATGTCTAAAGATGATATCAGACATTTAAGAAGATGCTCGTTCTCTTGTGGGAGATGTTTTTGTGATGTATTAGTTGGTTTAAGACTTGCTTTTGTTCAAGAAACTGGTATTATTCTGGCATACTGACTAATCAAGAAAGAGCGTGGCAACTAAGAATGCAATTAACCCTATCGAGGTCCTGCAGCGCTATTTCGGCTATACGGTGTCGGGCGTGAAGGGCAAGCCCACCAATTCGGAATTCATCGCCCTCATCGCGGACAAGCTCCAGCTGAGACTGCGGGAGCAGGGCGAACAGCAGGGGTAAAGCCCCCACAGGGACGGATGCTGAGTTCAATCACCGGCTCCCCCAGGTCTCTCGGAAGTTAAACTGACGGGACCGGGGGAGCTTTGCTTCTGCCCTGAGTCCAGGGCGTTGGTATCGTTTACGGGTGTCCGCCGGTTCCGTGATGTTGCCATATCCGCCGGGATGTGATATGATTTCCGTATTCCGTGGCTTGCTCCGCACCGGAAAGGAAGGGCCGGAGCAGCCCGATTGAAAGCGCCGCGTAGGCGGGTGGAGAAGGAGCGAAGAATGACGATTCCCGGCGGTTTTCAGGAGATCGACGTTCACAACATGACGAAGGTGCAGGCCATCGCCGCCATCGACGCCAGGCTCCGGCGCGCCGCCCCTTCTGTCTACCGGCTGAAGGTGGTCCACGGCTATCACGGGGGAACGGTCCTGCGGGACGCCGTCCGCGCCCCTGATCGGGGCCGCTCGGGGTGAAGCGGCCGAATTGGGGGTGAATCCCGGGGAGACCGAGCCTGCAAGCGCTGCAGACAGACCGACAATGGGGAGGAAACGGAAGATTGAGCAGATTAAGCGAGCTGGAAGCAAGAAAGCCCTGCTGGGATACGCCGGTCATGGTGGAAGCGCACATCAACGGCGTGCGCTCCAAGATGTACAACCCCCGGATCCCCACCGACCATGAGGAGATCGCGGAGGAGGCCATCCGCTGCTGGGAAGCGGGGGCGACGGCGATCCACGCCCACAACACGAACATCGCCCTCCACGGCCGGGAAGCTGCGGACGACTATCTGCGCTCCTGGAAGTCCGTGCTGGAAAAGTACCCGGAGGTTTTCTGGTACTCCACGGGTTCCGCCCTGGATCCCTTCGATCAGGCTGCCTGCGGCCTGGAGCACGCGGAGCTTCTGGCCCGGGAGGCGAACATGGCGGTCTGCGTGGTGGATCCGGGCTCCGCCAATCTGGTCCTTGCCGCCGACGAAAAGGGGAACCTCACCGGCATCCCCTACAACAACGACAACGCCGTCATCAACCGGCAGGTGGCCCTGTGCGAGCGGAATGGGCTGGGTATCGTCTGGGGCGTGTATGAAACGGGGTATCTCCGCACCGCCCTGCACTATATCCGCAGCGGCAGATCCCCCAGAGGCTCCACGCTGGACCTGTATTTCATCGGGGATTACGGACTCACCGCCATGCAGCCTGTGAATACCGCCGGCGCCCCGCCCACGGTGGAGAGCCTGTATTATTATCTGGATATCATCGAGCGCTCCGGCGTGAAGCTCCCCTGGTTTGTCTCCGTATGGGGCGCGGGCAGCCAGCTGGAGGGGGAGCACTATGCGCTGCTCCGGCGGGCCATTGAGCTGGGCGGCCATGTGAAGACCGGCCTGGAGATGCACTTCGATCCCGGGGAAAAGCCCACGAACCTGGACCTTATCCGCCAGGTCCGGGAGATCGCAAGGGAAGTCGGCCGCCCGCTGGCGACCCAGGAGGAGGCGCGCAGGCTCTACGGCCTCGTATGAAGCCTTCCCGGTGAAGAAAAGCCTGACAGCGGCCCCGAAACAGCCAAAGTGCTGCATTCGGGGCCGCGTTTTGCCTTCATATTATTGACTTTCCCGGAAATCGTGCTACCCTTGATGAAGCTATTGACAAATCCCGCGGAAACCGGTAAACTGATATCAAAATGATATCAGATACACGGTATAAAACCGGATCGGAGAAAGAGAAATGAGCCTGATCGTAAAAGACCTGACGAAGAAATACGGGGAGAAGACGGTGGTGGATCACCTGAGCTTCGCCATGGAGGGGCCGGGGGTCTATGCCCTCCTGGGCACCAACGGGGCGGGGAAGACCACCTCCATCCGCATGATGCTGGGGATGCTCTCCCGGGACGGGGGCGAGACCCTGTGGAACGGCGCGCCGCTGAGCCTGGAGACCTGCAACGTGGGCTATCTGGCCGAGGAGCGGGGCCTCTACCCCAAGTATACCCTCATGGACCAGCTGAAGTACTTTGCCTCCCTCCGGGGCGTGGAGGGCGCGGAGGCGGACAAGCGCATCCGCTACTGGGCCCGCCGCCTGGAGGTGGAGGAATACCTGTATCCGGAGAAAACGACCCGGCAGGGGAAGAAGATGTCCGCCCCCTCCCTGAAGGCGGACCAGCTCAGCAAGGGCAACCAGCAGAAGATCCAGCTCATGATGGCCCTGATCTCCGACCCGGAGCTCCTGATCCTGGATGAGCCCCTCTCCGGTCTGGACCCGGTGAACACGGACCTGTTCAAGGGCATCATCCGGGAGGAGATCGACAAGGGGAAATACCTCATCATGTCCAGCCATCAGATGCCCACAGTGGAGGAATTCTGCACGGAGATCACCATCATGGACCGGAGCCGGACCGTGCTCCAGGGCAACCTGAACGAGATCAAGAAGAGCTACGGGCGGGTGAACCTGAAGCTGAAGACGGACGAGGACGTGGGGGACCTGGTCCGCGCCTCCGGCGCCCGCATCCTCACGGAGAAGGAAAACGAATATGAGATCAAGGTGCAGGGGGAGGCGCAGGCCATGTACCTCCTGCGGGAGCTGACGGAGCGGAAGGTGACGGTGGTGACCTTCGACCTCCAGGAGCCCAGCCTTCATGAGATCTTCGTGGAGAAAGTGGGGAGCGGCGATGAAAACGCTTAAGGCCGAGCTCGCGGGTACCGGGAAGGTGTTCCGCTTCTCCCTCCAGCAGTATTTCAAGAGCGCGGCCACGTACGTCATGCTGGCCTTCATGCTGCTGGGCACCTCCGCCTCCATCTTCATGATGAGCATGGGCATGGACCGGGGCATGTCCGTGGGGAGCGAAGCGCGAAACCTCTACATCCGCAACGAAAGCCCCTACGACCTGGACCTTGCCCAACTGCCGGATTACTTCGCGGCGGAGCTCACGGACAAGAGCCTGGAGGAGCTGCTGGAGCAGCTGGACGCGGGAGAGACCTCCGGCGTCGCGGTGGAGATCGCGGCAGACGAAGAGACGGGGCAGTGGACCGCCACGGCCTACACGGGGGAGAAGACCGGCGTCACCGGATCGGAGGCCTCCAACCTGGCCGCCTGCTGCGCCGGCCTGGTGGAGCAGGCCCGTTACGAGGCCCTGGGAGTGGACCCGGCGCAGATCGCCGTCGCCCTGGCCCCGGTCTCCGTGGACGTGATGAAGGAGAGCACCTACCGCTTCCCCGATGAAAAGGATGCCTCCACCCGGCAGATCGGCGGCAGCGCCTACTCCATCCTGGTCTTCATGCTCATTTCCTTCACCACCTCCTTCATCGTCCGCGCCGTGGTTCAGGAGAAGACCTCCCGCCTGGTGGAGGTGCTCATGGTCTCCGTGAAGCCCCTGGCCCTCATCACCGGCAAGATCCTGGGCGCCATGTGCCTGGTGGTGGCGGGGATGATCTGCGCCGGACTGGGCCTGTTCGCGACGAGGACGGTCATGGGCCTCATGGGCAGGGATACGGGGGCCGCCGGTCTCGGCGCCTTCCTGGGCAGCCTGGACGCCGGGGGGATCGCAGTGGTGCTGGTGAGCGTGGTGCTGGGCTATTTCAGCTTCTCCATCGTGGCCGGCATCTCCGGCGCCTGCTGCTCCGGCGAATCGGAAACGGAGAATGCCTCCGGCGGCGCCATGCTCATCGCCATGGTGGGTTATTTTGCGGGCATGGGCACCGCCGTCATGCGGGCGGGCACCGCTGTGAGCATTCTCAGCGTCGTGCCCTTCCTTTCGGTGTATATCGCCCCCTCCCGCTATCTGATGGGGGATATCGGCTTCGGACTGCTGGCCCTTTCCTGGGTGCTGCAGGCCGTCGTCACCCTGCTGCTGGCCAAGGTCTGCGCCGCCGTGTACGGGGCGCTGCTGATCCACCGGGGGGAAAAGGTGGGCCTCGGCCAGGTGCTGCGTATGATGAAGGGAGGGGCGAAGGCATGAGAAAGAAGGGACTCCGGGGCGCGAAGACCGTGTTCCTTTTCACGCTCCGGCAGCAGATGCAGCGCGCCGGCTGGCAGGTCATGACCCTGCTTCCCGCTATCCTCCTGCTGATCGGCATCCCCCTGGCGATGGTGCTGGTGCAGCTGAGCCAGGGGAAGGAAGAGAAAGCGACGGAGCTTTCCGCCGTTTACGTTGTGGACGAGACCGGCCTTCCCGGCGACTACGCCGTTCTGAACGAGGGTCTCAGCGAGGTTTTCACCGGGATCGAGTACGTCCCCGCGTCCGATGCGGATGCGGCCCTGGCTGCCGCCGCGGGCAGAGATCGGAGCCTGGTGCTGCTGGCCTCCTTTGGGGAGCAGGGCTATGAGCTGACGGTGCTCCGCCCGGAGGGTACGGTCCTCACTGCCTCCGACGCCTCCGCTTTCGCGAGCTTCCTGCGGGAGAACTACGCGATCCTGGCGCGGCAGCGCTCCGGCCTCACGGAAGCGCAGCTCGCGGAGCTGAGCAGACCCGTGATGTCCGATGCCTCCACCAGCGAGGAATACCGGGACGGGAGCCTCCGCAGCGGTTATGCCGTGGTGCGGGAGGTGCTGGAGCTTGTGCTGCCTTATCTGTGCATCATGGTCCTGTATTTCATGGTGCTCATCTACGGGCAGGGCATCGCCGGAAACGTGATCCTGGAAAAGAGCAGCAAGCTCATGGATACCATGCTCGTGTCCCTGCAGCCGGAGGGCATGATCCTGGGCAAGACCCTGGCCGGGTGGCTGGCGGGGGTGCTGCAGATGCTGGCATGGGCGGCGGGCTGCGCCCTGGGCTGCGTGCTGGGCCGCTTCCTGGTGCTGCGGATCGATCCCGGCAGCACCATGGGCATCCTCAGCTTCTTCGATATGCTGGGAGAGGCCTCCGGTCTCTTTACGCTCCCCGGCGTGCTCCTGGCCGCCGCCATCATTCTGGCGGGCTTCCTGATGTACTGCGCCATCGGGTCCATCGGCGGAGCCCTGGCCTCCAAGCCGGAGGACCTGGGCAGCTGCAACTCGCTTTTCACCCTGCTGCTCCTGGCCAGCTTCTTCCTCACCATGTTCGGGGAAAACAGCAGCGGCTCCAGGTCCCTGGTGGCCAACGCCGCCTGGATGAACTACGTTCCCTTTACCGCCGTCATGAGCACCCCTGCCCGGGCGCTGCTGGGCCAGGTGTCCGTTTACACGGCGCTGATCTCCCTGGTGCTGACCCTGGCCGTTGCCCTGCTGGCCGTCCTCCTCGCCGGGCGGCTCTACCGGCTCCTGGTCTTCCGCCGGGGCGATCCCCCCAAGCTGAAGGACGTTCCGGCCCTGCTGAAGGCGGGCGAGAAATGATCCGTTGCTTTTTCGGCAAATAGCGAGTATTATTCTCCCAAAAGCATCGTAAGGACGGAGCCAGAGGATGGATACTTTGCAGGAACTGCGCCGCTTTGAGGCGCTTTACAACGGGAGTGACGACAGGTCGCAGACGTCCCGACAGGACGCCTGGGATCACCGTGCCGAAGACTGGGATAGGAAATACCGCAAGGAGAGCGAAAAGGAGCTTCACGAGGTCCGCATCCGGGATACGGCGGAGCGCCTGCGCGCCCGGGGCCTCCTGGGCCCGGAGAAGGACGTGGCGGACGTAGGCTGCGGCCCCGGACGCTTCGTGGCCGAGTTCGCCAAAACGGCCCGCAGCGTCCTGGGGACGGATATCTCGCCGAAAATGACGGAGTTCGGCGCGGAATACTGCCGGGAGCAGGGACTGGGCAACGTGCGCTTTCAGGCGGCGGATTTCCCCAATGCGGATATCCGGGCCCTGGGCTGGGAGAAGCGGTTCGACCTGGTCTTTTCCTCCATCACCCCGGCGGTGAGCGGGCTTCGGGGCCTGGAGAATTTTATGGCCATGAGCCGCGCCTGGTGCTTCAACGCCAGCTTCGTGTACAACGTCAACGAGCTGCAGGGGGATGTGATGCGCGCTCTCTTCGACCGGGAGCCCCGGCGGTATATGACCAGCCATTCCCACTGGTTCTATGAGCTGTTCAGCCTGCTGTGGTTCCGGGGTTACTACCCCGAATGCAGCTATTACAAGCAGTATCGGGAGATCCGTATCCCGGCGGACGAAAGCACCGCCGCCCGATACGCGGAGTTCCTGCTGGAGCCGGAGGAGGCCACGCAGGAGAACAAACTGCGCATCCTCCGCTATCTGGAGGGCCGCGCCGATGCGGACGGGTCCGTCACCGAGATCAGCGATTGCTGGTACGGCTGGCTTTTGTGGGACGTGCGCGACCGGCACGACCGCTGACCCCGCGTTGGCAGCAAAAAAACGGACCGGAGCCGAAAGGCCCCGGTCCATTTTTGCCTGAGCGGCATTTACTTCATGCCGTTCTCGTAGGCTTCGATCATCTTCTTGACCATCTGGCCGCCGATGCTGCCGGCCTGGCGGGAAGAGATATCGCCGTTGTAGCCCTGCTTCAGGTTCACGCCGACCTCGTTGGCAGCTTCCATCTTGAAGCGGTCCATCGCGTCGCGGGCGGCAGGCACAACGATCTTGTTAGAGCTGTTCGCCATTGTCGTTCTCCTTTGTTCATTCTCGGTGTCCCGAGCATAGAATGTGCGGAGCACAGGAGAATATGAAATGCAAATGTTGCCGTACGGTCGAGGATTGCGGCGCTTCCCTCATGCGTCCGCCGAAAACAGCGAGTGCCCGTTGTGTGGGTCGATAAAAAACGCAGTTCGTATGATTTCTCTTCCTGCCTGTTTCAGCCGATCATCTCAAGCGTCTTTCTTGGAAAAATGTAAAAACCAGCCCCTCTGTCAGAAAGAAAAGTGCATGGAAAAGTGCGGATCCCGATTGGTTCTTCTCCGGATTTGTGCTTTACTGTTACCGCGATTGTGAATGGAGGGACGACCATGGACAACATTTCTTTAAGAGGAATACGTTGATTCCATTTATAAAAGAAGGGAGAGTGATGAACAGAAAGCATTGTTCAATGAGAGAGTGTAACGATCTGTGATCCCATGCGAAAGAATAAAAGGTGTCACCTTAAGCTACATCCTTTCCGTTATTCAAGGTGCTCACTGGGTGAGCATCCTTTTCAGGGCGTGCTATGGGTGTCAGTTCAACTGACACCCTTTGTACAGCTTTACTTTTCTGTAAACTCCGCCCGGAATCTTTACTTATTACTTGGCCTGCGGTATAATAAGTAAAGATTGAAGCGAGGGATGAACATGATCTCCTACAAAGGGCTTGAAGCAAAACTGAACGAGCGCGGCATCACGCGCTCCGATCTGACGAAAGAACTTGGCATATCCTCCAGGACGATAGCAAAAATCGGACGCGGGGAGAAGCTGTCGCGCGTCGTAATGGAAAAGCTGTGCGGGTACTTTTCCTGCACGGCGGCGGCGCTGTGCTGTGAGGTCTCGGTCAATCCGATCCTGCAGACCCTCCGTGAGGAGAAGGACGCGAAGATCTCCGGCGGGCTGTACCACGAACTCCAGGTGCGGATGACCTACAACTCGAACCACATCGAGGGCAGCCGTTTAACCGAAGATCAGACGCGCCTGATTTTTGAGACGAATACCCTCGACGCGGGCGACGGTGTGCCGGTGGACGACATCCTGGAGACGGTGCATCATTTCCGCGCCATCGATTACGTGATCGACTGCGCGGACGACGTGCTGACCGAGGAGATCATCAAGGAGCTGCATTTCATCCTCAAGCGCGACACGAAGGATTCGACCCTCGACTGGTTTGCCGTGGGGGATTACAAAAAACGCCCCAACGTCGTGGGCGGGCGGGAAACGACGAAGCCGAAGGACGTGCCCGCACGGATGAAAACCCTGCTCGACGCATACAACGCGAAAAACGAAGTCACGATACAGGATATTATCGCCTTTCACGCGGCGTTTGAGCAGATCCATCCCTTCCAGGACGGAAACGGCAGAGTTGGGCGGCTGATCGCGCTGAAGGAGTGCCTGCGGTTCAATATTGTTCCCTTCCTCATCGAGGACAGCAAAAAAGCGTTTTACTACCGGGGACTGTCCGAGTGGGACAATGAAAAGGGCTGGCTGACCGACACCTGTCTCGACGGGCAGGAAACCTTCAAGCGGCTGCTCGCGATGTTTGAGCTGTGAGGAACGAAGAAAGAGAGTCATGTGTGATGGAATCCATAACTGCGGACGAACTGTTTTTCTTTGACGCAAAGCCGGGAGCGTTTTTCCTGTACGAGGCATTCCGGAAGGCTGTCCTTGACAGAATCCCGGAAACCCGGATCGAAGTCAAGAAAACACAGATCTCTTTCTTCAGCCGGTACATGTTTGCCGCAGTATCCTTTGCCAAAGTGCGCAGAGCAAAGGACCGTCCGGATCCGTTCCTGACCATCACCTTCGGATTACCCTATAGGAAAGAATCGCCCCGCATCGATGTGGCTGTGGAGGCCTATCCAAACCGATGGACGCACCATGTAATGATTGGAACCGAAGATGAAATTGACGGCGAGTTGCTTTCCTGGATCGAGGAAGCCGCCGTATTTGCCGCATACAAATAGCTTTTCGAAGCAAGGAGACATGTATGGCGCAGAAACAGTATGAATACGACGGGATCATTCGTGAGCTTCCGGATAACGGCGGTGCCTATGTCCTATTCCCGTGGAATGTCCGGGAGGAATTCGGAAAGGGACGGGTCAAGGTCCACGCGGAATTTGACGGTATCCCATACGACGGCAGCATCGTTAACATGGGTGTGAAGGATGAAGAAGGAAACGTGTGCTA
>JAEEGL016272487.1_pt1 | contig 22620 bp, 20 predicted proteins | sample 9134231 | NCBI WGS metagenome assembly JAEEGL01 (sample SAMN16246548, study PRJNA631951) | gut metagenome | biome: gut microbiome; feature: rumen; material: fiber-attached | host: Bos | place: Iran: Karaj | collected 2018-10
AAATTCCAATAAGTAGTTACTTATAAACAGTGGCGCGCAAGCGCGTTGTAGTGGTCGCACGGGAATCGTATCGCGCTTCGCGCTCAACTCCCAGTCCCGTGCTCCAACACACTTTTGCTTTTACAAAAGCAAAAGTGTGTTCATTACACAAATAAAAATTGTAATTGCCGATCAAATATGATATAATCACAAAAAAGGGGGCAGGCATCATGACATTGCGCGAAGCATTCACATCCGAATACATGGAGAGTCTGAAAAAAATGACATTACAGCTGAATACCGAGACCACGGCGGGCGGAGGCCGCAGAAAATCGCGTGCCAAGGGTCAGAGTGTGGAGTTTTCGGACTTCCGCAATTATGTGACGGGCGACAGCATAAAGCATATCGACTGGAAGAGTTACGGCAGGCTTGACAAGCTGTTTGTAAAGCTTTTTATGGAAGAAAGACAGGCAAATGTGAATATTATCATCGACACCAGCGGCTCTATGGGCTTCGGCGGTAAAAAATTACAGTCCGAACTGCTGAGCGCCTGCCTTTGCTATATGTTCACGCTTAATATGGACAGGGTAAATCTTTATGCCCTTAACACAACGCCCCTCACGGATATTGCCTCGCCAAGCAGGATAGGACAGGCCGTGGACTACCTTGAAAAGCTTGAATTCAACGGCACGGGAAGCCTTACCGAACAGATAAAGCCGCTTGCACTGCGCAGGGGCAGCTGTATCGTGATCTCGGATTTTTTTACGGACGACAACAAGACCGAACTTTTTAAACTGCTTGCATATAAAAAGCAAAAAGTCTTTGCCGTTACCCTGCTCGACAGAACCGACCTTGACCCCGAACAGGGCGAGGACGCCACGCTTGAGGACTGCGAGACCTCGAAGCAAATGGCGGTAACACCCGACAAAGCCGCCCTTAAAAAGTACAAACAGGCGCTTGATGCGCACCTTGCGGATATCGCAAACGGTGTAAAAAAGGCACAGGGGCAGTTTTGTCTTGCGCCCGCCGATATGCAGATACTTAAAATAATACGCGAATTGGTTTTATGAGGGTGTCGCATTAAGCTCCACCCTCTGGCGAAAAACAGGTTTTTCGCCAATTTTGCAGTCATACTGCGCGCCAGCAAGCTGTCACTTGATGCCTGTAAGGTTTGAAAAATCAAGTTTTTCTCCTCGGCGAAAACGCGGTTTCCGCCTGCGGATATAGTTGCGTGAGCTGAAGCTCGCGCAATCCCTACGGGATTTGAGCAGCTTTAGCTGCTCAAACAATGCCTGCGGCGCTGATAATGTTAATAAAACTGTTAAAAGGGGCTTAATCGCTAATTTTCAAGTTGATTTTTAATGCGACAGCCCCTTTATTCTGCAAAAAACGTCTTTTTTTATTCCGTACAACTTGACATATTGACGAATTTGTAATAAAATTGTAATATCTATACATTTACAAAATTTTTATTTTACAATGCGGAGGTATACGACATGTATGACATTGAAACTGTAAAAAATACAGATCCCGAGATAGCAGAGGCCATTCTTGCCGAGCTTGACCGCCAGAGAAGCAATATAGAGCTTATTGCGAGCGAGAACTTTGTATCAAAGGCTGTTATGGCGGCTATGGGCTCGCCTATGACAAACAAGTATGCAGAGGGTTATCCCGGCAAGCGTTACTACGGCGGCTGCCAGAAAGTGGATATTGCAGAAAACCTTGCCATTGCACGCGCTTGCGAGCTTTTCGGTTCTAAGTTTGCAAATGTACAGCCCCACTCGGGCGCACAGGCAAACATGGCTGTTTTCTTTGCACTTATGCAGCCCGGCGACACTTACATGGGCATGAACCTTGCTCACGGCGGCCACCTTTCACACGGCTCCAAAGTAAATATGAGCGGTAAGTACTTCAACGTGGTACCTTACGGCGTAAGCGAAGAAACAGGTATGATAGATTATGACGAAGTAAGAAGAATTGCCCTTGAGTGCAAGCCCAAGCTTATCCTTGCAGGCGCATCCGCTTACTCCAGAACTATAGATTTTGCTAAGTTTGCAGAGATCGCAAAGGAAGTCGGCGCATATTTTATGGTGGATATGGCACATATCGCAGGTCTTGTTGCGGCAGGTCTTCATCCCTCGCCCGTTCCCTATGCGGATGTTGTTACAACAACAACTCACAAGACTTTAAGAGGTCCCCGCGGCGGTCTTATCCTTTCAAATGACGAGGAGATCGCAAAGAAGATAAACAAGGCTGTATTCCCCGGTATCCAGGGCGGCCCTCTTATGCACGTTATCTCCGCAAAGGCAGTTTGCTTCAAGGAAGCTCTCCAGCCCGAATTCAAGGCTTATGCACAGCAGATAGTAAAAAATGCAAAAGTCCTTGCGGATGAACTTGTAAAGGAAGGTTTCAATATTGTTTCGGGCGGTACGGACAACCACCTTATGCTTGTCGATCTTCGTCCCATGAACATCACGGGCAAGGAACTTGAAACACGCCTTGACGAAGTAAATATCACCTGCAACAAAAACGCTATCCCCTTTGACCCCGAAAAGCCCGCAGTTACAAGCGGTGTTCGCCTTGGTACTCCCGCAGCTACAAGCCGCGGCATGGTAGAGGAAGATATGGTCGAGATCGCTAAGGTCATCGGCATGGTTGCAAGAGATTTCGAGGGCAATAAGGCCGAAGCCAAGGAGAGAGTGGCTAAGATAGTTGCCAAGTATCCTTTATACTGATAAAGGTCTGATATAATGAGTATGCTGACAGAGCCTGTAAATGAAGAAAATATGTATGAGACCCTTAACAGGCTTCTCTATCCGGGCGAAAAGATCGAGGCCGCGGTCTACTGCGTATTCAGGCAGACGGGCTTTTTTGCCTCAAACAGGAACAGTACTTACGGGTATACTGCATTAACAAGTGAGGGCAGACTGATCGGACATAAAATAACCTGGCTGAATTCCGTTGATTTTGCGGCAGATATGAAAAATCTGACAAAAATAACAGTTAAAGAAAGTATATTCGGCTTTTATACGGTACACGCTTTCTTTGAACTGCCGGAAAAGCGGCAGCTGAAATTCTGGCTGCACAGAAAGATATACGGCGGCAATAAATTTCCGAATCAGACAAAAAATGCGGATACAATGCTTGATCTGCTGAAAAAATATGAATTGTCGTATTGACAGGCGGGTTTTTGTATGGCTTGATAAAGACTTTCTGCGGCACAGCTTTTTGTGTGGCTGCGGAGTGTTTGTACGGCTTGATAAAAACTTTCGGCGGCTTGGCTCCCCTTTTTCAGGGGAGCTGGCGCAGCTTGCTGCGACTGAGGGGTTTACGTAATGTGAACAGATAAAATCGTATTGTTTTGGCAGGCGGGAGAATAAACCCCTCCACCAAACTGCGTTTGGTCCCCCTCCCGGTGACAGCAGCTGAAGCTGCTGTTATCCCTTCGGGATTGGGCTTGCTTTAGCAAACCCAACTAAAGGGGAGGCGAGGAAGATACTGCGTTCAGCGTGCCTCGCGAAAAAGGAAGATAAGAAAGGTACTTCGTTCAACGGAAAGGGGCGGCTATATGCCAAAGCACTTCAACAGTCATAAATACAACGGCGAAAACACCCAAAACGCAAAAAATCTTCGTCGAAATATGACGGAGCAGGAGCGAAAGCTCTGGTATTTATTCCTTAAAGACTATCCGGTCAAGTTTTACAGGCAGCGTATGATAGACAATTATATAGCGGATTTTTATTGTGCAAAAGCAAAATTGGCAATAGAACTTGATGGTTCGCAGCATTATTCCGACGAGGGCGAAGAGTATGACAAACGAAGAACGGAAGTTTTGGAGTCAAGAGGCATAAAGGTTTTGCGGTTTACCAATCCGCAAATAACCAATAATTTCAAAGAAGTTTGTGAAGTGACGGACAGTGAAGTAAAAAACAGAATCACATCTGCGATGACCGATGCTTTTGAAGTAATGGCCTATACCTTGGACGGCAAAATTATCGGATATGATTTCGGTAAATATATTTCGGAAAATAACTTATCCGTAACAAACGAATATATGATGATCGCAGGCAGAGCACTGACAGATTTGCGGGCGGGGGACATACTTTGCACCCAAAACGGAAGAATAAAAATATCGGCTTTTTATTTGTACGGCAAGAAAGCCGAATTTTGCGGCAGAAGCTGTGCTTGTGTGATGATATGCTCATGTTCCGATGATATTTCCGTCGGAAACATATTAATAAAAAACGAAAGGAGATGACAAAATGTCATTGGTTAATATTTTAGACTTTGGTGCAGTCGGCGATGGCAAGGTGCTTTGTACCGAAGCTATTGCAAAGGCTGTGGAGAAGTGTAAGGAAAACGGCGGCGGTACGGTCTATGTACCCGCCGGCACATATTTGACGGGTGCGATCTTCCTTGCAAGCAATATAGAACTGCGTGTGGAGTCGGGTGCGACCCTGCTTTTCAGCAACGACATAAAGGACTTCCCCGTTGTTACATCACGCTGGGAGGGCGTTAAGCGCGACTGCTATGCAAGCTGTATAAATGCCGACAACGCCGAGAACGTATCTCTTACGGGCGGCGGCACACTTGACGGACAGGGTGCTTTCTGGTGGAAGATATTCCGTGCAAAGGAAAACGAATATCCCCGTCCCAAGATGATAGCGCCTTACGAGTGTAAAAACGTGCTTATCCGTGATGTTACGCTTAAAAATTCGCCAAGCTGGACTATCAATACCATTTTGTGCGACAACGTAACTATCGACCATGTAACGATAAACAACCCGTCCGATTCGCCGAATACGGACGGTATCGACCCCGAAAGCTGTACAAATGTACACATTTCAAACTGCCACATTGACGTAGGCGACGACTGTATCGCCGTTAAGGCAGGCACGGAGGACACGGCAGACCGCGTTCCCTGCAAAAATATCACCATTTCCAACTGTACTATGGTACACGGCCACGGCGGTGTGGTACTGGGCAGTGAAATGAGCGGCGGCATAATAAACGTAACTATCAGCAACTGCGTATTTGAGGGCACGGACAGAGGTATCCGTCTTAAATCAAGACGAGGACGCGGCGGTGTTGTCGAGGATGTGCGTGTTGACAATGTGGTTATGGAAAACGTGCTTTGTCCGTTTATCGCAAATCTCTACTATTTCTGCGGCCCCCGCGGCGACGACAAGTATGTCTGGGATAAAAATCCTTACCCCATTACAGAGGAGACCCCCGCATTCCGCAGACTGCACTTTGCAAATATGACCTGTAAAGAGGTCAATGCTGCGGCAGGCTATTTCTACGGCCTTGCGGAGCAGTTTGTAGAGGATTGTACTTTCGAGAACATCTATATCTCCCTTGCCGATAACGCAATTGCGGGCAAGCCCGCTATGCTTGCAGGCATCGAGGATATGAAGCAGAAAGGCTTCTTTATCGCAAACAGCAAGGATATCAGCTTCTCCAATGTTACGGTAGTCGGCGCAGACGGCCCCGCCTTTGAGGTAGAGGACTGCGAGGATATAGTTTTCACAAACTGCAAAAACAAGCTCAACCGCTCAAACGGCGAGTGTGTTGCGCAGAAAAACACAAAAAATATTATACTCAATTAAAGGACTTTTGGCTGCGGTGCTCGCTTTGTGCGGGCTCTGCGGCCTTTTTTAATGCCGGCGGCAAAGCTGTGGGTTCAATATTTTTGCATAGTAAATATTTTAAATTATTATTGACAGTTACAATGACAGAATGTTATAATCAATTTATAAATAACGAAAAAATTTTATAATAGGGGTGATCAACATGAAAAGGATAATTTTTTTGCTTGCGGCGCTGTTTACCTGCCTTTTGGGTACAAGTGTATATGCGGCATCGCCTGCGTATGAGGCAAGAGGTATAATGTTTTTGCCTCTTGAGGAAACATTTACGGGGCTTGGTTTTACCGTAGAACCCAATAAGGGCGGCGGTGCTGTTTTTATGGAAGATGCGGAGGGACGGTATATTATACAGCTGCATGGTTATTCGATATCGAAATATGCGTATGATACCGATAAAAACCAATCTTACACTCCCGATGCGGCGCCGCAGAAGATAGGCGAACTGTATTTTATGCCGCTTAATGTAATGCGTGACTGTTTTGAAGTTGAACCGACAATTAACGAGACGGCAAAGACCGTGACTTTGACAAGGCACGGTAAGTCATTCACTCTCCCGTATAAAACTACGACTTACGAAGAGATAAAGCGTGCAAACAAAATGAATATGCCGCCCAATGAGATAATAAAGACAGCGCCTGCGCCGCAAAACGGCTATCTTATTGACGGTGTGACATATGCGCCTATCCGCTATACTTTTGAGTCTTTGGGCTATGAAGTAGAGTATGATTCCAACACAAGTACGATTTATTTATATAATTCGGAATATACGTATGAGGTTTGCATAGGTGCAAAACTGATAATAAGGCGCGACACAAACACCGGAAATCAGACTTACACACCCGAATATGCGCCTAAAATGATAGGTGACAGCTATTATCTGCCTTTAAGGGTAATGTCGGAGGTGTTGCAGGCGGATATAAGCTGGGATCAGAATACCAAGACAGCCCATATCGCAAAAAGCGGCAAGGACTGCTATGTAAAATGCTATGTTTATACCGAGCCCGAACAACAGCCCTCTTCAACGGGAAGAAGCGGTGGTTCGCGTGTAAGGACGGGCTATATCTTCCTGCCAAACGGTCAGGTAATTATAGTTCAGACCCATTAAAATAATTTTTATACGAAAGGACTGCGTTTGCGGTCCTTTTGTTTTTTGCCGCACAAGAAAAATAAGGAAATGTAATATAATTCTCCTATTGATTTTCTTGTGAATAAATAGTAAAATAGAATTATAGACTACGTTCAGAGAGGAGTTTTTTTATGGATTACAAAATTATCAGAAACCATCCCGAACTGGCACCTTATGAGGGCGATATTGATTTAAGGATGAAGCGCTATTGGGGTAAGCGCGGCCAGATATTACAGGGACAGAAGTCATTGAAGGATTTTGCCAATGCGCACAAGTACTTTGGTTTCCACAAGGTAGACGGCGGCTGGGTATACCGCGAATGGGCACCCGCTGCGGACAAGCTTTACCTTACGGGCGATTTCAACAACTGGCAGTGGCTTGACAACCCTATGGACAAGCTTGAAAACGGCGTTTGGGAGATAACTCTGCCCGACGACGTTCTGCACAAGGGCAGCAAGGTAATAACCGTTGTCGAAAACAACGACAGACGCACACAGCATCTTCCGCTTTACACCCGCCGTGCTTTGCAGGACTGGAAAAACGGCAGCTGGTGCTGTGAGGTATGGGACGACGAAGAGGAATATCCGTGGACGGATGCGGACTTCAAGTGTGACGAAGCACCCTTTATTTATGAAACCCATGTCGGTATGTCAAGCGAGGAATATAAAATTTCGACCTATACCGAGTTTGCGGACAATATTTTAGACCATATAAAAGACGGCGGCTACAACACGGTCCAGCTTATGGCGGTTATGGAGCACCCGTATTACGGCTCGTTCGGCTATCAGGTAAGGAATTTCTATGCCGCGTCAAGCCGTATCGGTACACCCGACGAATTGAAATACCTTGTAAACAAGGCTCACAGCATGGGCATCCGCGTTTTATTGGATGTTGTACATTCACACGCTGTAGGCAATACCCTTGAGGGTATAAATATGTTTGACGGCACGGATTATCAGTTCTTCCACTCGGGCGGCAAGGGCGACCACCCCGCTTGGGGCACAAAGTGCTTTAACTACGACAAGCCCGAAGTCATTCATTTCCTTTTGAGCAACCTTAAATTCTGGATGGAGGAATTCCATTTTGACGGCTTCCGTTTTGACGGCGTAACCTCAATGCTGTACAACGACCATGCTTTGGGCAGCGATTTCAACAGCCTTGATATGTATTTCTCCATGAACACCGATATAGAGGCGGTAAACTACTTACAGCTTGCAAACGAGCTTATACACGAGATAAATCCCAATGCTATCACTATTGCAGAGGATATGTCGGGTATGCCCGGTATGTGCGACCCCATTGACGACGGCGGTATCGGTTTTAACTACCGTCTTGGCATGGGTCTGCCCGACCTTTGGATAAAACTGTGCAAGGAATTCAGGGACGAGGACTGGAACCTTGACTGGATATGGCATGAACTGACTTTCAGAAACGCACCGACTATCGCTTACGCAGAGAGCCACGACCAGGCGCTTGTAGGCGACAAGACCATTATTTTCTGGCTTGCGGATGCGGCTATGTATACCGATATGAACAAGGACTGCCACAATCCGACTATCGACCGCGCTATCGCCCTGCATAAAATGATAAGACTTATCACTATGGCGGCGGGCGGCACGGGCTACCTTAACTTTATGGGCAACGAATTCGGTCATCCCGAGTGGATAGACTTCCCGCGCGAGGGCAACGGCAGCAGTTTCCATTACTGCCGCAGACAATGGAGTCTGCTCAATAACGATGCTCTTAAATATCAGTGCCTTAACGAATTTGACAAGGATATGATAGCGGCAGCAAAGAAATATCACATTTTCGACCAGATATGGCCCGACCTTAAATGGATGCACTGCGACGACCATGTTATCGCATTCGAGCGCGGCGGATTGGTATTTATTTTCAATTTCGACCCCACAAGGGCTTATTCGGATTACGCTATCCCCGTTTCAAGAGGCGTAGACCACAAAGTGCTGTTTACTACGGACGATTGGAAATACAACGGCTTCGGCAATATCTACCACAACACAATGAGCGCCTATACACCGGGTATGGAAGGCAACAATATAAGAGTATATATGCCTCCGAGAACGGCTATGGTACTCGCACCTGTCGAATAAGATAAACCGAATGTCATTTTTGGGACTTTTGTCGTTTGCTGTAATAAAAACGGGCAGGGCCGATATACGGCTCTGTCCGCTGTAAAGAATATGGAGAATATATATGTATACGGTAAATTATAACGAACAGAAAGTTGTTCTTGACGGCGTTTCCAATGCAAGACAGCTTGGCGGCTACCCTGCGGCAGACGGCAAACGCGTAAAAAACAACAGAATAATAAGAACGGGTGCGCTTTCGGGTGCGTCAGAAAAAGCGCTGAACTTGCTCGGCGAAAAATACAAGATAAAAAATATAGTGGACTTTCGCATGACGGTCGAAACGAATGTGATGCCCGACCCCGAGATCAAGGGCGCAAAATATAGCCATATTTCCGTTCTTGAGGATTTTCCTATGAGCGAAAGGGAGCTTGAACTTTACAGACAGTTTCTTTCGATAAAGGAATCGGGCCCGCGCTATAAACTTATCTGTGATTCGAAATTTGATTTCGATATGCGGGATATCTACAAAAGTCTTGCTTTCAGCGAAAGCGGCAAGGCGGGATATAAGCGCTTTTTTGAGATACTGCTTGAAAACGGGGATGACGGCGGCCTGCTTTTCCACTGCACACAGGGCAAGGACAGGACGGGCATTGCCGCCATGCTGTTTTTAAGTGCGCTCGGTACGGACAAAAAGACCATAATAAGCGATTATCTTATGACAAATACGGCCTGTGAACCGATGCTGAAAAAAATATGCGAAGAGGTAAAAGGCTATACGGATGACGAAAATGTGCTTGAAAAGGCGATGTTTTTTGAAAGCGTAAACGAAAGTTATATTACCTGTGTGCTTGAGACCATGGACAAAGAATACGGCAGTCCGCTCGGCTATATACTTAACGAACTGGGTGTGGGCGGCGCAGACCTAAAAACGCTCAGAGATATGTACACCAAATAAGGGGCAGGATAATGGATAATAATATTTACAGGAAAAAAAGCATAGAACGCATTTCTTCCCCCGAAGAGCTGAACGACTTTTTAAAAGTCGCAAGACCGAGGGTCTGGCTTGTGCTCGGGGCTGTGATAGTGCTTATAGTGGGCGCGGCGGTATGGGCAGCGACAGGTGTTGTACACCTTAATGAAAGCGACGGTTCGGTCTCGTCAACTCATCCCATAGAATTTGTACTTAATTGATTAAAAATTTTTTTGATGGATCGGGAACGATATGGATAAAAAGATTAAAGAACCTATAATAAACGGCGTTGCAAAAACACCCGTCATAATGCAGATGGAGGCGCTGGAGTGCGGTGCGGCTTCGCTTGCAATGGTGCTTGCGTATTACGACAAGTGGATACCGCTTGAAAAAGTAAGGCTGGAATGCGGTGTATCGCGTGACGGCTCAAACGCAAGAAATATCATGCTTGCCGCAAGAGGATACGGCCTTGAGGCGGAGGGCTTTCGGGCAGAACCCGATGAACTGCGTAAAAACGGTCAGTTTCCGTGCATACTTCATTGGGAGTTCAACCATTTTGTTGTCTGCAACGGCTTCAAGGGCGACAAGGTATACATAAACGACCCCGCAAAAGGCAGTATCGTCATAACCGAAGAACAGTTTGATAAGGCCTTTACGGGCGTGTGCATAATGTTTGAACCGAGCCCCGAATTTGAGCCCGAGGGCAGCAAAAAAAGCGTTATGACTTTTATAAAAGAGCATATGAACGGCACTTTTGCCGCAATATCGTTTGTGTTTTTAACTACGCTTATAACAACTGCGCTGAGTGTTTCAACAGCGGGTTTTTCGCGATTTTTTATGGATTATCTGCTGACGGGCGAAAATGATGACAAGCTGTTTCCGTTTATGATCGGGCTTGGTATACTGACGGGCGCAAAAATACTTGTGGATGCGCTTGCGGGCATATATTCTCTCAGGCTTAACGGCAAAATGGCGGTCGTCGGCAATACATCCTTTATGTGGCACGTTTTAAGACTGCCTATGGAGTTTTTTTCGCAGCGTACTTCGGGCGACCTGCTTTTAAGGCAAAAGACGAATGCTACGGTTGCTGCAAGTATGGTAAACAGCGTTGCTCCGCTTTTGCTCAATTTTATAATGCTTGTTTTCTATCTTGTTGTAATGCTGCGCTACAGTCCTCTGCTTACGGCTGTGGGTGTGACCGCGGTGTTTATCAACATAATAGTTTCAAGGTCGCTTTCGTACAACCGCCGCAATATAATGCGCGTGCTTGTGCGTGACCGCGGCAAACTGGCTTCTATAAGGGTCTCGGGTATAGAAATGATAGAGACCATAAAATCCAGCGGTGCGGAAAACGGATTTTTTGAACGCTGGGCGGGCTGTCAGGCTGCCGTGAATACACAGGAAGAAAAATATGCTCAGGCAAACTATTACATGGGCTCTATACCGCATCTTGTGACACTTATCGCAAATACGGCCGTTACCGTGATAGGTGTTTATCTGGTAATGCAGCACAGGTTCAGCCTGGGTATGATATATATTTTTCAGGGCTTTCTGTCCAGTTTTGTTGCGCCTGCAAACACATTGATAGGCGTAGGACAAAAGTTTATTGAAATGCGCACAGATATGGAGCGTATAGATGATGTTATGAAATATCCCGCTGCCGTGGAGGAAACTTTTGACGGGGCGGGCGATGAAGCGGAACTGAACAAGCTGGACGGCGGAATAGAGATAAAAAATATCACTTTCGGCTATTCAAGGCTGGAAGAACCGCTTATAAAGGATTTCAGCCTCAGCGTGAAGCCCGGCAGCAAAATTGCCGTGATGGGCGCATCGGGCTGCGGCAAATCCACATTGTCAAAGCTTATATCGGGGCTTTATATGCCGTGGGAGGGCGAGATAACCTTTGGCGGCAGACGTTCAAACGAGATAGACAGAAGCGTTTTTACGGGTTCTGTAGCGGTGGTCGATCAGGATATAACGCTTTTTGAAGATACCATAGCGAACAATATCCGTATGTGGGACGAGTCTATAGAGGATTTCGAGATGATACTTGCGGCCAGGGATGCAAAACTGCATGATGATATAATGCAGCGCCCGGGCGGCTATCAGTATGTGCTTTGCGAGGGCGGCAAGGACCTTTCGGGCGGGCAGCGCCAAAGGCTTGAAATTGCCCGCGTGCTTGCGCAGGACCCGACTATCGTCATACTTGACGAGGCGACCAGCGCACTTGATGCAAAGACGGAAAAAGAAGTCGTAAATGCAATAAATCAGCGCGGCATAACCTGTATCGTCATTGCACACAGATTATCCGCCATACGTGACTGCGACGAGATAATAGTGCTTGAAAACGGCAGTATAAAAGAGCGGGGCACACATAAGGAACTTATGGCTAAAAACGGCTATTATGCGGAACTTGTTTCCAACGAATGAGGTAAACGATGGGTTGGTTCAGTGAACAGATAGAACAGAGAAAAAAACGTGATAACGAGGTCTTTGAGGACTCTTTTATAAGATTGGCGGGTTCTGTGCTGGGCGAGGACGAGGCATCGAGACTGAGCGGCAGAAATCCCAATATACGCGATGCGGTAAAAGCCATACAGCGCTGCTGCGGCGTTAAAGAAAGGGAGATACCCACCACCATAGTTGATTTTGAGGAAAAGCTGGAGTATGCCTTTCGCCCCGACGGCATAATGTACCGCCGCGTACTGCTTGAAGAGGGCTGGTATAATGAGGCTTACGGCCCTATGCTTGCCTGGCGCGAGGACAACGGCGAGCCCGTGGCTCTTCTGCCGAAAAACTACGGCTATTATTTCTATGACGAAAAACATAAGCGCACGGTCAGGCTCAATTCCAAAACGGAAAAGCTTATATCCGAGGATGCTGTGCTTTTTTATCAGCCTTTCCCGCTTAAAAAAATAAAACTGCGCGAGATACTGCGCTATGTTGCGGGCAGACTGGGCGCACACGATGTTCTTGCGCTTGCGGCGGCATCACTTGCTGTTGTGCTTGTGGGTCTTATACCGCCTGCGCTCAATAAAAGGCTGTTTTCCACGGTGCTGATGTCACATTCGACAACGGTTTTGGGTGCTATTGCGATTTTTATGATATGCACCAACGTGTCCACACAGCTTTTTGAAATAATAAAAGAAATTCTGACCGAGGCGATAAGCACCAAAACAAGCCTGTCCGTGGAAGCGGCGGCCATGATGCGTGTTTTGTCGCTCCCGCCCGACTTTTTCAAAAAATACAGCGCGGGCGAACTTTCAAACAGAATAGAATATATCCGCTCGTTTTGTCTTATGCTTATAAGCTCGGTGCTGTCTTTGGGTCTTACAAGTATATTTTCACTTATTTATATAGGTCAGATCTTTATCTATGCGCCTACGCTTGTTACGGCTGCGGTCGCCGTTATTGCGGTAACGGTGTTTGTTTCCGTAGTTTCCACTTTGTGGCAGGCAAGGATAAGCTACAGACGTATGGAGTTTGCGGCCAAGGAGAGCGGTATAGGCTTCTCGCTTATGACGGGCATACAGAAGATAAGGCTTGCGGGTGCGGAAAAACGCGCTTTTGCCAAGTGGGCGGAGACCTATGCGGACGAAGCTTCGCTTACATACGACCCTCCGCTGTTTTTAAAACTGAATACGGCTATAAATACGGCAGTGTCGCTCATAGGTCTTATGGTGATGTACAATATCGCCGTTACCACCGATATAACCGTGGATTCATACTACGCTTTCAGTGCCGCCTACGGCAGTATGCAGGGTGCGTTTATGGCTCTTGCGGGTGCGGCGCTTATGATAGCGGATGCAAAACCCATTCTCGATATGTGCAAGCCCATACTTGATGCCAAACCCGAGGTCGCCGAGGGCAAGCAGATAGTTACAAGGATAAGCGGCGGTATAGAACTGAGCAACGTAAGTTTCCAGTATAAGGAAGATATGCCGAAGGTAATAGACAATCTGACCCTGCGTATCAGACCGGGCCAGTATGTTGCCATAGTCGGCGAAACGGGCTGCGGCAAGTCAACGCTTATGCGCCTTTTGCTTGGCTTTGAAAAACCGCAGAGGGGTGCGGTATACTATGACGGTGTGGATATACAGCGCATGGACCTGCGCTCTTTAAGACGCAAGATAGGCGTTGTTATGCAGGACGGCAAGCTGTTCCAGGGCGATATTTATTCCAACATAGCCATCTCAGCGCCCAATCTGACCCTCGATGAGGCGTGGGAAGCGGCGGAAATAGCGGATATAGCGGAAGATATACGCAAAATGCCCATGGGTATGCACACCCTTATTTCCGAGGGTTCGGGCGGCGTATCTGGCGGACAGCGCCAAAGAATAATGATAGCCCGCGCCATAGCCAACAAGCCGCGCGTGCTGATGTTTGACGAAGCGACAAGTGCGCTTGACAATATAACACAAAAAAAAGTATCGGATGCGCTTGACAAGCTGAAATGCACAAGGATAGTTATTGCGCATAGACTTTCGACCATTATGCACTGTGACAGGATAATAGTTCTTGACAAGGGCAAGGTGGCGGAAACGGGCACATATAAGGAACTGCTTGAAAGCGACGGCATTTTTGCCGACCTTGTAAGAAGACAGCGCCCCGATATAAATAAATAAATAAATAAATAAAAAGGAGACGAACTATATGACGATCAACAAAACAAACGAAGCAGACAAACTTATCATTTCTGTGGGAGGCCGTCTGGACACAACGACAGCACCCGAACTTGAAGCGGAACTTAAAAACTCGCTTGATGATGTAAAGGAACTTGTATTTGACATTAAGGAACTTGAATACATTTCATCCGCAGGTCTTCGCGTGCTTTTGTCCGCACAGAAAGTAATGAACAAGCAGGGCAAAATGACCGTGACGGGCGCAAACGAATCCGTTATGGAAATATTTGAGGTTACGGGCTTTGTCGATATTCTTAATATAGAGTGATTTTTCGGCAGACCAAAGGAGGACGATATGTCTAAACTTGAAATTGATGCTAAGACGGAAAATTTGGATCGGGTGAATGATTTTATTGCCGATAATCTTATTGGCTGCTCCATGAAGCTGCTTATGCAGATAGACCTTGTGGTCGAAGAGGTATTTGTCAATATTGCGCACTATGCGTATAAGGATGCTGTCGGCAAGGCATGGATAACCTGCGGCCTGGATAAAGAAAACAATTTGCTCAACATCGTTTTTGAGGATGAGGGAGTGCAGTTTGACCCGCTGGCAAAGGACGACCCCGATATCACCGCTTCCGCAGAGGAAAGGGAGATAGGCGGTCTGGGCATTTTCCTGACCAAAAAACTTATGGATGATGTGTCCTATGAGCGTAAGGACGGCAAAAATATACTTACACTTGTAAAAAAGCTTTAAAAACAAGCGGCGGGGCGGAGGTTTCTCCGCCCCTTTTTGTATATTTGAACTGTTAAATGCCGGCCGCAGCGGTTGACAAAGAACCAAAAAAGGAGGCGAAAGCCATGTTTAAAATTTTGGAAGTATCGGACAAAAAAGCACCCGTGCTGGAGCATAGTGATGATGTGTTTCACCGCGCTTTGGCAGATGGTGGGGACTACTATCATGTAAAGTGTGATTTCGGCGATTACGATATTGAATATATCGAAAATGACGAGGTTCTGAACAACGAGATGATAAAAAAATCGGGAGTGGTAAAGTTTCTGCCGTCCTACCGCCATTATGATGAGACCGATACGGATACCCTTTACCTTAGATTTTTTTCGATCTACAAGGCGATGTATTTTGAGGGTATAGACGAGTATGTGCTTGCTTTTTCAAGAACGGCGCTTGCAAATTCCGATTTGGAGATATTCTGCCTTGACAGCCGTATCGAGAAATTTTTGGGAAAGCATGACAAACTTCATGTTATTGATGTATTACCCGAAAAATACCCCGAACGAAGCGTACTTATAAAGAAAGAGCGCGTAGACCCGAATGTGGATTACGGAACAAAGACATTTCCTGTGGTTTTTGCTTTTCACAATGTCTTTTTTGTGCAGGGGCTTCTGGACGGCAAAGACCCCGAAAAAATCAAGTATCTTGAATATGCCGCCGAACAGCGCTCGGGCATAGCAAGCATAATCATGCGCCTTTACGCCTTTAAAAATGCCTTTGCGGAATTTGGCATAAAAGTCGGACTGAAACGCGGCAGCGGCAAGTACGGCGATGAAATGGTGGACAAATATTTCGACCTTGACCGCCTGCCCGATGATGCAGACGAGACGAATACTGTCTATCTGCAAAGCTCGACTACGCTTGTTGCAACGATGTTTTATACCCTTGCCGACAAAAATTTCAGTGTTGATGTTATCAAACCCGCGTTCAAGGCTGAAATGGACGAGTATTTTGATGCCGTTTTCGGCGGTAAAAAGGTGCTTGGCCTGCTGATACGCGGCACGGACTATCTTACCACCAACCAAAGAGGCGAAAGAGTAATGGCGGGTGTGGCAAATATGGTACCCGAAATAAACAAATGGCTTGAAGAGGACGGCTATGACCTTATTTTCCTTGCAAGCGAGGATGCCGATATCTGCGAACAGATGATAAAAGAATACGGCCCCAAGCTTCGCCTGCTCTCACAGGAGCGCCACAGGGTCAGCGATTTTACCGATGTTACGATAATAAGCGACCTTGAAAAGAAGGAGCGCACGGGCAGGGATTACGAGGTCGCCCTTGCCGATACCACAATAAACTATTTCTATGCGCTTTATCTGCTTTCAAAGTGTGATTCGTTCATGTGTTCGGGTCAATGCAACGGCTATGATATGGTCCTTGCTTTCAATCAGAATAAATTTGATCGCCTGTATAAATTCAATATAAGCGGCAAGACGATGATGGGCTGACAGCATCGGCCGAGGGGATGAAACACCTCCCTTTTTTGCTTACTATAGTGAACGTCCAAATATTTTTGACGTTCACTATATAAATGAATAAAAACACAAAAAAAGGACTTCCAAAGGCGGAAGTCCTTTTTTATATTAGTATTTATAAGTGTTTTACGAAGCATCCTCGTTGAGTACAACAGCGCCGTCACGTTTTGTAATTGCCTTTGTGGGGCATTTTTCGGTACAGATACCGCACTGAGTACATTTTTCGTAATCTACCTTTGCAAGGAAGTTTGTTACCTTAACGGCCTCGCTCGGGCAGTTGCGTTCGCACATCTTACAGCCCATACAAGCGTTGGAGCAGTTGTCCTTGCTCTGCTTGGGCATATCGTTTGAGTTGCAGGCAACGCGTACTTTCATGTGGTCGGGCACAAGCTCTATGATATGCTTGGGACAAGCCTTTATACAAGCGCCGCAGGCAACACACTTATCGCCGTTTACAACAGCAACGCCGTTCACAATGCTCAAAGCGTCGAATTTGCAGGCTCTTACACAGTTGCCGTCGCCGAGACAGCCGTATGCACAGGCCTTTCTGCCGCCCGAAACACCGTTTTCAAGGTCACAGTCGGCCTCGCCGTAATACTCAAATTTTGTTTTGGCTGCATCACAGTTGCCGTTACACTTTACAAAAGCAACCATTTTTGCACCCTCTTCGGCCTTAACGCCCATAACTTCGCCGACCTTTGCGGCACATGCGGCGCCGCCTACGGGACAAGCATTTACGGGAGCTTTGCCTGTTGCTATAGCCTCTGCCAACGCGTCACAGCCTGCGAAACCGCAGCCGCCGCAGTTAGCACCGGGCAGACATTCTCTTACAAGGGGCACTTTCGGGTCCTGCTCAACTTTAAGCTTGATAGAAGCAAGGCCGAGGCCTGCACCGAAGATGACACCCATACCGCCTATACTTAATACGGGAAAAAGTATACTTGTTATATCCATTTTCAATGCACCCCCTTATTATAACATACCGGAAAAGCCCAAAAAGGCAATTGCCATTAAGCCTGCGGTTATAAGCGCTATCGGGAAGCCCTCAAGCGACTTTGGAATATTGCACTTTGCAACACGTTCTCTTATGCCCGCGAACAGGATTATTGCGATAGCAAAACCTACTGCCGCGCCGATACCGTTTACAACCGATGCGATAAAGCCGTAGCCGTCATTCATATTGTTAACGGCAACACCCAAAACCGCACAGTTTGTTGTAATAAGCGGAAGATAAACGCCGAGTGCCTGATACAGCGAGGGAGAAGATTTTTTGATAAACATTTCAACCAGCTGCACCAGTGATGCAATAATAAGAATAAAAGCAATATTGTACAGATATTCAATGTTCAAAGGTACAAGTATAAACTTGTGTACAAGCCATGTAGCCGCGGAAGCAAGTGTGATAACGAAAACTACCGCAATACCCATGCCGCTTGCCGTTTCTACCTTTTTGGAAACGCCCAAGAAAGGACAGATACCCAAAAACTGGGAAAGCACGAAGTTATGAACAAATATTGCACTTAAAAGTATCAAAAACAAATTCATTTACCGCACCCCCTTATTCCGACTTGCCGCTGCGCAGCTTGTTTACTATTACCATAAGGAATGCGAGTGTTAAGAATGCTCCCGGAGGAAGTATCATAACAAGCGTTCTTGGGAAAGCTTCGGGAAGGATAGTGTAGCCGAGTAAGCTGCCGTTGCCTAAAAATTCGCGTACTGCGCCGAGTACAAAAAGAGCGAATGTGAAGCCGAGACCCATGCCGATACCATCAAAAAGCGAGGCGATAGGGCCGTTCTTGCCTGCGAATGCCTCTGCACGCGCAAGAATGATACAGTTAACAACGATAAGCGGGATATACACGCCCAGCGCTTTTACAAGGCTTTCGGGAGCGTATGCGTTAAGAAGCATTTCCACTATCGTAACGAAGCTTGCGATCACCACAACATAGCAGGGTATACGCGCTTCGTCGGGAACAAATTTTCTTATAAGCGAAATAACAAGGTTGGAGCAGGCAAGCACCGCAAGGGTGGAAAGACCCATGCCCAGACCGTTTATCGCGCTTGAAGTAACGGCAAGTGTGGGACACATACCGATTACCTGTACAAAGGTGGGGTTTTCGTCGATAATACCGTTTTTAATTATTTTTACGGGATTCATTACTTATTCCCTCCTTTCAGATTGTTTTCGTAGTATTCATAAGCCTCGTTTACAGCGTTTACAACTGCACTCGAGGTTATTGTAGCGCCCGTTATGGCCTCAAGCTGAGTATCGGAAGCGCCGCTGCCCTTTAAAACCGTAAGGGGTGCGGTCTTGCCGCCGTCAAACTGAGGTGAGAGCTTTGTTTCGGCATTTGCGCCAAGACCCGGAGTTTCGGAGTGGGAAACCACTTTTACGCCCGTGACCGTGCCGTCTTTGTCAATGCCGACCATAAGGTTAAGACCTGCGCTGAAGCCCTTTGTCGTGATAGAAAAGGCATAGCCGCCGTCGCTGTTTTTGCTGTAGGAATTGATAATGTCATTATCGGTCACTTCCACAGGCTCGTCAAATGTTATCGAAAGTCCGTCAATATCGTCATCGGAAGCCGTTGTCGGCAAAAATACCGCTTTCATGGCCTTTTGTGTGGATGCCTCTTTCTTCTGTGCAATGGTTGGTGCGGTAGCCGCATTTACGCCGCCCAGAGCAGCCGCAGCGATACCCGCGATTATAAGAAGTGAGCCGCCTGTTTTAACTATAGGATTCATGCCTTTTTCGCCTCCTTCTTGATTGCGCCGAAGATAGTCGGGCGAGTGTATCTGTCAATAAGGGGAACACAAAGGTTCATCAGCAGTATAGAATAGGAAACGCCCTCGGGATAACCGCCGAAAATGCGGATGAGCGTTGTCAGAACACCGCAGCCGATGCCCATTATGACCTGACCCTTGGGAGTAACGGGACTTGAAGCGTAGTCTGTTGCCATAAAGAATGCACCGAGCATAAGACCGCCCGTGAAAAGCTCATATACGGGCTGTCTGTTTGCGGCAGCGGCAATTCCCGTTGCCTTGAAAAGGCAGGTAAGGATAAACACCGTTAAAATATAGCATACGGGTATCTTCCAGCTGATAACTTTTCTTATTATAAGGTAAACGCCGCCGAGGATAAGGGCAATGGCACAGGTCTCGCCTATACAGCCGCCGATATTGCCGACAAGTGCGTTTATCATGTCATTTTGTGTTACGGTAACAGCGCCCTCTTTTATCTGTGCGAGGGGTGTTGCCTGTGTTGTTGCATCCATAACGCCCACAACGCCGTAGCCTGTTGCGCCGAATGCCGCACCCGTTGTAAAAGTGGGGTAAGAAGCCACAAGAAAGGCTCTTGCACCCAGAGCGGGGTTCATAAAGTTCTGACCTAAGCCGCCGAAAAGCTGCTTAACGATTATAATTGCAAAGAATGCACCTACTATCGGCACCCACAAAGGTGCAGTCGAGGGCAGGTTCATTGCAAGCAGCAGACCCGTGATAACGGCCGAAAAATCGGTAACGGTCACTTTCTGCTTTGCTGCTTTTTGATAAAGGGCCTCAAAACCGACAGCCGACACGACAGAAACTATCATTATCAGCGCCGCTTTTAAACCAAAGTACACAATACCCATTATTGCCGCGGGCAAAAGTGCTATTACCACATCACGCATCACCGAGCTTATGGTGTCCTTGGAGCGGACATGAGGTGTGGAAGAAACCATCAAATTATTTTCCATTCTTCTCGGCCTCCTTCCTTGCTCTTATAATGCCCATAACAGTACGTTTTGTTATGCGCAGGCTCTGCGCCAAGTGGCGCTTTGCGGGACATACATAGCTGCATGAACCGCATTCTATACAGTCTACGCCGTTATGCGCCTCAAAAGCGTCATAATCCTTGGCAAGTGCATCCTGATTGAGTTCAAGGGGCATAAGTCCCATAGGACAAGCGCCGACGCATTTGCCGCAGCGTATACAGTTGCTCTCTTCGGGGAGAGTAGCCTCGTCTTTCGTCATGCAAAGCAGGGCGGACGAAGTTTTTACAAAAGGAACATCTACATTATAGAGCGCGGGACCCATCATCGGGCCGCCCGCGATTATCTTTGCGCAGTCCTCTTTAAGGCCGCCCGTAGCCTCGATAAATTCCTTTATGTTCATACCTATCCTTATCTGATAGTTGCCGGGGTTGTTTACGCCGTTGCCCGTAATGGTAACGATACGGCGCATAAGCGGACGGTTTTTAACGACCGCACGCTCGATAGCCAAAACGGTATCCACGTTGTCAACTATACAGCCGACACTTGCGGGAAGCCCGCCGCTTGGCACTTCTCTGCCCGTTACGGCATAGATAAGCTGTTTTTCCGAGCCCTGCGGGTATTTGCACTTAAGGGCAAGGACTTCTATGTTTGGATACTTTTCGGCAGCCTTGGTAACGGCTTCGAGAGCATCGGGTTTGTTGATCTCTATCGCAATATAACCCTTTGCCTTTGGATGAAGCTGTAACATAACATCAAGCCCCATTACAAGTCTGTCCGTTTTTTCAAGCATAACGCGGTGGTCGGTGGTGAGGTAGGGCTCACACTCCGCAGCGTTTACTATAATGCTGTCGATCTCCTGTCCGGGCGGGGGATTAAGCTTTATATGTGTCGGGAAACCCGCGCCGCCGAGACCTACGATACCTGCATTTTTAACCTTGTCAAGAATTTCTTCCCTTGACATGGATTTGTAGTCGTTTTCGTCGGTCGTTTTGCCGATAGACGGGTCTTCCTCAAATTTGCCGTCGTTTTCGATAATGATGGATTTTACCATAGCACCGCTTGGGGTAAGCATGGGCTTGATGTCCTTTACAGTACCCGATACGGACGAGTGTATGGGGGAACAGACAAAAGCGGTCGCTTCCGCTATCTTCTGACCCAACAGCACGCGATCGCCCTTTTGTACGATAGGCTCGCACGGCGCGCCGATGTGCTGACTGACGGGAAATACCATTAATGCTCCCTCTTTGGGCATAAGTATCTCTATGGGCTTTTGGTTTGTGAAAGCCTTGCCGTCAGGCGGATGAATACCTCGTTTAAAGGTGTGAAGATTCATTAAATGAACGCCCCTTTCTTTTATTTTATGTCTTGCAGACATAATGTCTCTTATAATATGTTACAATATTTTTTAGGAAAATGCAATAATAAATAAAAAATAAACAAAGTTTTGTTATATTTTTTCGGGTCGTGCATCAAAATAGCCTACCGAAATTTATTTTTTAACTGCGGAAATTGTAAATATTGGTTAATTAAGACAAACCGCGTGTCAAATAAAAGCACAATTCGCTGTGTCCTCCTGTTTCACCGATTTTGTCACAGTATTGTAATATAAAAACTTGCGAGTGCGCGAAATTTGACATTTTCGTGAAAAAACAGGCGTACTGTTCGAGAATTTTTATTGCTTTTTTTCATAATGACTGCCAAAAGCGTGTCGTATTTAGATAAATCTCTTTGATATTAAAACTGCTTTTTTGGCTATTTATTTCGTTGACAGTCAATCATTGAAATTATAAAATATTAAGTAAGGATACGATAGAATAATTACATCTATATAGTGTGTTTTTTACATACATACTTTGTCAGGGAAATTTAAATATAAAAAATTTAAGGAGGAGCATTATGAAAAAATTTTTTATTCGCACAGCGACAGTTACCATGGCAGTGGCTGCTATGCTCGCCGTAAGCCCGCAAATCGGTCTTTTTGATAAGGTGACTAATGCGGTAGAGGTACAGGCGGCAACAGAAGTTTTGGACGGAATAGGAACTTTTGATACCGAAACAAGGGTTTTGACGATTACGGGCGGTACTTACGACAGCAGCAACCCTATCAAAAATATTGCCGAAGCACAGACAGCAACAAAAATAGTTGTAACAGGCGGTAAATTTCA
>JAEEGL016249609.1_pt1 | contig 22619 bp, 15 predicted proteins | sample 9134231 | NCBI WGS metagenome assembly JAEEGL01 (sample SAMN16246548, study PRJNA631951) | gut metagenome | biome: gut microbiome; feature: rumen; material: fiber-attached | host: Bos | place: Iran: Karaj | collected 2018-10
ATCCATCGGGAAGGAGTGGCAGGTATCAGATATTTAAAGAATATGTTAATGGAAGATGCACTGGAACATTCAAGATTATTTGGGGAGCAAATACGATAACAGGTACGTTCCGTAACTACAAAGGGCAGACGTTCAAGGTGTATGCCCGTAGTGTATGAGAATGACGACATTTACATTACGTGAACATGTTCCATTCACAATTATGCTTATGAGATTATAATCATCATATTCCTAAAATCCGAAGGTGTTTATTTTATTTGGTTATTCAGGATTTTGTGTGGTGATTAATTTTATTGTCATCTGCTGTCCCCTTTTTCATTCCGACAGGACATCGGCGGGGATAGTGGGCGTCTCGCCCGCACATCTGCAATGATATAGAATCTTCTTCCACACATATTCCTGAAGTACCCCTTTTTTGGCACACATTGCTCCGAAAGGAGCCTAAATACCATAAACCTCAAAAAAATCTCTGAAAGTTTTCATTTTTAGAATATAATCTGGAACAGATTCACCAATTTTATTATATTTGCTTTGAAGCTTATCTATATGCCCCTTGATTGAAGAGTCTAGAATTAAAGCTGAGTTATCAATATAAATGGATTTCACCGAATCCCAAACTCTCGCTTTTTTATTAAATTCAGTATTTATTGAATAAATGAATTGTTTCAGATATCTTTTCTCCAAATCTATTTCTTCATCCACCTTCCCTGCTAAAAGACTATTTTTAATCTCCTTCACATTATTAGTCATAGTCCAAAGTTTGCAAAACAAACAAATTGCAAAAATGGCCACTATTATAGAAATCCAATAGTAAGTCATTGTCATATCATAAAAATCCCTTTCTCTGGAAGCAAAACAGCTGGATGAAAAGAGCAACAACAGCATTGATAATGTAATTTTTTTCATAGCGAAAATTTTATTAAGTTAAACATTAGATCTAATTATAATATTTCATAAGTCTATGGCATTATTACCTTTCCTTGTTGTAGTGGAATCCATTCATTTATTTCTTGTTCTTCTCTGAGCATCCTTAGGTCTCAATCCTTATTGTCGTGGAATGATTTCCGAAAACTATCGCCATCCGGATGGAAAACTCCATCCGGATGACGCTTTGTTAAGGCTGGAGAATTACATCCCCACCGTTTTCACCTTATTTCTTTTTCTTGAAGTTGGCGGCCGGATTCACGTAATAGCGGTTATAGAATTTGTCAGGTGCCGCCATCGTGAACATCCTTTGTTTCGTTGTCTGGTTGGTTTCGCATTCCTCCACCTTTTCTTTCGACACGGCCGACTTATAAGAATAGTTTTGCAGTGATGACATCCAGAACGAATGGTCAAGATAATGGATGTCTTTCTCATCATCATCAAAAGTATATGCAATCAGGTTGCGAAACGAAAGTGGTGTGGTGGCCTCCGTGTAATGCACCTCTGGAGAAGTTTTCTTTGGATAATTGAACTGCACTTCCTCGCAGTCCTTATATACCTTATCACAGATGTTGAATCCCCTTATGAATTTTGAGGAGGCCGGCGGAACGCAGATCAGTCGCGGTTCTTTCGTCTCCACACCTCTCGAACTTGCCACTCCCCCACTCACCGAATATCCTCTCGACACAGCGGTAGGATACCATAACCGGTTGTTGATGAAACCTCCAATTGACACCTGAGACGAAGATGCCATAGAAGAAGTCACGGTGTTCAAATAAGTGGTCTCAGAATAATAGTCGTTTGCCACCCCATTGACAATGAAGAACGATTTTGGCATCACCAAGAATAGGTTCCTGTCTGTTTTGTTGTAAACCAGATAACTCACGTTACCACCGTCCGACCACAGATTGTAGGTAATTCTGCAGTCCTCATTCTCAAACTTAAACACATTGTTTTCTTTCTTGACATCAGAAGACTTCACATCATAAACTTGATACCACACTGCATCTGAACATGATGTGAGAGCACACACAGCCACACACATCGTCAATAAAATCTTTTTCATAAGCACTCGTTTTTTTAAAACACATTAAGTTAACTTTAGTGCAAATCTAAAGCCGAAATGCGAACACTTCATTCGCAATTTCAAAAAATGTGTTTTTATCGAGCCTGAAAAAACGGAACGACAAAAACCGATGCGGAGCAAAAAATCAAATCAAAAAGAAAAAAAAACATTTTCCCCCACATGTCCCACGATTTGGGACAACTTAACATTTATTTTGCAGTAAAAAAACTATCACATAATCCCATATTATTATGATTAAACTTGCATCAAACGCAGCCATTGAGACTTTCTTCGATGAAATTGACGGAGACGTTACGAAAACGAAGCAGATTCCCATCATCGCTTCCGACATGAAAATCAAACTTTATTACTATCAGCGGTGCCTAAACAAGTGGTTGAGGGAAATGGAAAACATGGAAGAACAACTGACAGACCGCTATAAGGGAGAGGCAGACCCTCAGACGGGCAATTCCATTGCAATCCTACACACTTACGCACAGGTGTTCAAAAACGCATCAGGACGGATCTATGAGGCATTGGTCGCCTTGCAGTCAGTAGGAGGTCCACTCGTTAAAATCCTCAACGACATCGAAGAGGAGGAAAAGGTGTATAAAGAAGAGTTGGGCAGGATAGAGGAACTTATCGATGCGTTCGGTCCTGCCGATGAGATTGATGATCTCACCGACGAAGAACTCTCCGAACTCGACTCCTAATTCTGAGGACATCAAAAAAGGCGGGACTCAGCTTCACAGCTTTGTCCCGCCAAACTTTCTTAAATCATATAATTATGGACTACAAATATTTATTTTTTCAAAAGAAAAAAAACATATTTTTTTCACGTTTATTATAAAAAATGCTATGGTTGAATCACAATGACACCAACACCAAGGAATATTCTGGCACACGCCAATAACACATCAACAAATTGCATTATATTTTATCCCATTTTTGTCCCTTCACGAAATATCTGCTAAAGTCAGTATCTTCCTCATTCATAGTCACACCAAGATAGAATGCCGCTCTAGAAACCCCCACATAAATATATCTTTTCAATAGCTCTTTATTGTCAACCTGGACATCTATATTATGAAAAAAAACAACATCAAATTCCATTCCTTTTACCACATCTATAGGATAGACCCTGATATCATTGCTATCTGAGAGAACATTTCCTTCACTTCCATTGAGAACCTTTATACCTGTATCATCGATAAAATCTGTATCTGACAACATCTTGACAAAACTTGATATTTTGTCTTTATCATTAAGAAATATCGCTATTGACGGCAATTTCCTGTCATATGCCAAATACACCTCTTTTATTCTCTGCTCTATCCACGTTATTTTGTCATGCTCATTTTCTGAAACATAATATAAAGGCTTAGGAACTTTTGTAGATTTCATATGGGCTTTATAATTGGGTTCAACCCCAATAGTATCAGTATAGAGTTGTTTTGCCACATTCAACAAACTTGTACTTTGCCGGTAAGAAGTCCTCATGTCTACAACCATCATATTGGGAACGATATTATATAACTCGTTCCAATCCGTAATTCCCTGTTCTGTAAGTCTTTGCATCATATCCCCACACAATGTCATAGAACTATAGTCCATATTCAACATTGATGCCATTGCATATATATCATATTTACTAAAGTCTGTAGCCTCGTCCACTCCTATAATAGGACGTTCCACGTCTAAGTATGCCGTAATAAAATCATGTCTTAGATTACTGGCTCCACTACGCAACATCGTTTTCACCACATTATTTATAAAGCCCAACAACAAGGATTGTTCTTGAGGATGCAGCTCTTTCCCTTCCTTTCGTTTAATCAATGTGGAAAGTATTTCAAGATTCCACCCTGTTCTTTGCTCCGTAAGAACAATCTTTCTAAATTTCTTATATTTTGCCGCAAAACCGCCAAAAATATTTGACACAATGCCCCTCGTATATTTGGCATATTGTTCAAAGAGAGCAAGTTCTCCAACTCTACTTATTTTTAATTTGTGGCTCTCAGTAAGAATTGGTTCCAATAATTCGCTCAACTTTTTCTGCCGGGGAGTTAATGTTGCTGAAGAATATATTTTATTATAACAATATCTTTTAAACCAAGGACGGATTGATTTAGAAATTCTGCTGGAAAATTCTTTATCTTCTATTTCCTCATCTGCCATATCATATTCTTCCTCATTTTCATCCGGCATGACATTTTCATCAAATTGTTCAACATTGTTGGGTATGAGAATTTGCTCAATTTTATTTTTTATTTCCGTATCTTCATCAATTAAGATTGCAAGTTCGTCAGCAACTCGTTTTATATTTTCTCTATTTTCTTTTAATAAATCCCGACATTCCTCGCCATAAGTATGCTCCAACATTCCAAAAAGAGATATAAACTGAGAAAGCGTGTAATTACCAGATTCATCAAATCGCTTTTTTATATTCAATGCGATGTTCGTCCATTTATATTTAACGGCATCATCTGCTATTTTGGGGAATTTGTTCTTTATTTGATACAGCTGATCTACAAAGAACCTTTTGAAATCATTGATTGCATCCGAATTTTGAAATAGTAATGTTCCTGTAATCCGACTGGACTTAAACGGCGCATTTTCACTCGTCGGATCAAACAAATGATAATTATCTCGAATTACTTTCTTACAAAAGTCTGCCCAGTTCCACACTTTTTGACGAGTATTTGCCAAGCCCTCGCGGTTCATTGCTTCAGAAAGATATTCTTTAAGCAATACAGAAGGAGAAAAGAACAGCCAGTCTTTTTGAGTATTTATCGAATTCAGCAAGTGTTCCCGTTGGGCAACTGTAAGACTATACATCCCGGTCTGGCCTTCAAAATCTTCTTCAATAGAATCAACGTCTGTCAAGTATTTCAAACGTTGTATCATTGTCGTAGTCTTACCTGTTCCAGGGCCGCCATCAATAACAATTGTTTTACCATTAAAAAGGTTACTGGTTTTTATCCTATTCTGAACAGGGTCCAAGATAGGGTTAAACCGAAGCTTACCTTGCTGACGGATGAATCTTGTCAGATTCTTCATCTCTTCTTGCTGAAGAGTTAGAATTCGATGTTCTTCTTGTAACTTATTCAGTCCTTTGGTCAACACACCTCTTTCGCGGGCCGTATTTTCTTGTTTCTTTAATTCATCAATCTTAGCTTGGCGTTCATTTTGTTGGCGTTCATTTTCCTTGATAAGAATAGCATTTATCCTTAGAGTATGTAAAAAATCATTTATATTATCATATTTATATAGTACAGGATCATCAATAGTGGCAATAGTCTTGTTTACCAAATCAGATCTATTATAGATTACAAGACGATGAGACTGCATACTTTTATAGTAGTTCAAACATTCATATTTGATAGGAGAACCTAAAGTATTATTAAGTATTTGGGTGGCGACCCTACAATTTCTACGAACGAATTGTCCAAATGAAGCAAGTTCCTTATTGCCATTAATTGATAAAGGTATATCTCCAACCAAAAGCCAATAAATTTTCTTGTCACCATCAAAGTCACCATTAACCCTGGCAGCAACATTGGACAATCTGTTTTTTTTAAACACAGGTAAGGCTTTTGATATATCCGTAGCTATATCTATGAGATTTTCATTCATACAACGACAAGTATAGATTTATATTTCGGAAATAAAGCGTTTTATAATCATCGGAATAAGACCAATTTGTAGAGATTAAGATTTCAAATATCTACTTTCCATCCCCTTCTTCTGCAGCCATGCCGAACTGTATGTCACGCACCTGGTAGTCGGTGCCTTTCATTTCCAAATCGGTCACGTACGAGCCAGTGGTGTAGAAATACATGGTGATGATGATGTTCAGAGCCAGGTCCACCTCTTTTTCCGATGCGGTAGGTGAGATGTGCGACTCGCTGTTGCGCCATCCTCTCACAAGCTCCAGATAGCGGTAAAGGGTCTGGTAATAAGGCTCGGCCTTGTATTTGAGTTTCCAGAGGGACTTGATGTTGAACACCACGTCTTTCCACGAAACCTCCTGACCTTCATACTGAGGTTTCATTTCATTGCCATTCAAGAGGTAATAGAGTTTTTTGAGGTACGCCTCGAATTTTGTAACCAACAGGTTGAACGACACGAACTTGTCCACTATCGTAGGAGTTTTCAGGAAGATATTCCTAAATGCCCTGTCGATATAGAGCCCCACGCTGTCTAGCGATTCCAGGGAAGTGGTCTTCAACACGTCGAACACACTGTCCACGATGTCATCCATGGGACGCATGTATCGCTTCACTTCTGCAAGCTGCACGTTGAGAATATCCCGGATTCTGCCCTTCACGGAGGATATATCCGACATCGGCACAACCCTAGGCACCTCCTCCGTCTGTTCCTCTGTGATGGCTTCTGGTGTTTCCTCCTCATCTGGCTGTGCATTGTCGAGCGTGATGTCATCATTGAGATAAGCTTTCAGGATGAGGTTGCGCTGTTCAGAGCTAAGGATAAAGAGACGGAGCAGGTTGTCTAGTAGAGGCATTACCATACGAGGACGGATTTCGATGCCTTTCACCTTCTCCACAAACACTTTAGCTTTCTGCAAATCCACAGTGTGTTTCAGATCCTCAAAGCGGTTGAACTCATTCAGGTTTTGCTCGTTCACGTCTGCGCTCATGATGCTCATCAGCATGCTCGGATTGATTCCAGTTGCTTCACAGACAATCATGATTTGTTTGTGGAGTTCGCGGATTTGGTATTCAGCGATATAGTCATATATCGTCTTACCCACTTCAAGATGAAGGTCACCGGTCTGAATGTCATGCAGGACAATCAGGGCAGTGCGCTGGTCTTTACGTGAGAGTGATGCAAACGCCTTATGCAGCTCCTTGAGTGCCGCCTTGGTGACTTCTCCTTGTGGTCCTTCGAGATATAGGTTTTTCACGAACTTCTCGAATTTAGAGTTGATATACTCTGCGTCGATGGTTCCTGTGCCGGTCTCGGTGATGAAAGTATCAACCGGATAGTCAAATTCGTCTGTTGAGTCAGACGGGTCAGAATCCCTTTCGAAGAGCTCACGGTAGCGTTGTAGCAACGTGAGATAGGTCTGTTCATCCAATTGCATGGTGACATTTGTGTAGGTGTCGCCATGCTGGAATTCATACTCCGCTTTCTCCCACACAAATCCCTGGAGCTTCGCTGCCTCCAGCAGATGTGTCATCTGACTGAAATCCTGAGCGAACATATTGCGGTCTTCCCGTGTGTCAGGCAGCTTCTCGAAGTTGAATATCTCATGCGAGAAGAAGATGTCGCGGATATGCAGGAACTTGGAGTTGATATTGGTGAGGTTTTGCTCCAGCTTGTCCACAAACACCCCAAGCGGACGGTCCACATACACCTCCAACGCATCGTTGATATTCTGCTCCATGGTGTAAGGGAAGGTATAATACTTGATGATGCCGAACGGCTTGTCCGGTCCGAACAGGCGGTTTGTGCGTGAGAACGCCTGAATTACGTCCACGTATTTCATCACCTTGTCCACATATAGTGTGTTCACCCATTTTGAGTCGTAGCCCGTTAGCATCTGCGTCACGACAATCAGCAGGTCAATCTGCTGACTGTGGTCATGCTCGATATTGTTATACGGCTTTTTGTGCGCCAGACGCTTCGCCACGTCCTTTTTGTACCGTAGGTAGTTGGCGAGCATGAACGACGTGCCGTATTTGGTGTTGTAGTCTGTCAGCATCTCGATGATGGAATCTTCTTTTGCGATGCCCTCATCCGAGTTGTCGATGTTGTTGTCGAAGATCGCCACGACGTTGAGCGACGGATATTGCTCTTTGAATATCTTATAATATGCGATTGCCTCAGGGATGTTCTTCGTGGCGAGTATGGCATGGAACTTCCCGCTCTTGCTCAAGGTCTGACGGCTGTCCACGATGTCCTTTGCCACCGCCTGGTGGTGAGCATCCGACTGATAGAGTTTCTTAGGCAGGTAATATTCAATACCATGTTTCTTCTCGCCATTCTCCTCATAGGTGTCAATCATGCGGAGTTCGTGCATGAATCGGTCGTAGGTCTGGGCTTTCTCATCATCGTCCTCAATCTCTTCCACAGAATCTATACCCAGATAATGGCGGGCTGCACGGTCGCGCAGATCCTCTTCGTCGAACGTGTTCACCATGTAGGGGTCGAATCCCAGCACGTTCTTGTCTGGGATTCCGCTTGCGATGGTGTATTTGCAGAGCATGTCGCCGAACAGTGTCTCCGTCATGATTTCGTTCTTGGCATTCTCTTCAAACACAGGTGTGCCCGTGAAGCCGAAGAACAGTGCATGAGGGAAAGTGTGCTTTATGCTAATGAGCATCTCTCCGAACACGCTGCGGTGACATTCATCGATGATGAAAACTAGCCGTTTCTTTCCGATTTCGTCAATAAGAGACTGGGCGATACCACGGCTTGCGCTGATTCTGTACATCTTCTGAATGGATGTGACAATCAGCTTGTCGTCGTTATATGTGCTTTTGAGCTTGCTCAGCAGGATGGTGGTGTCTGCAGTGTCCTGTATCTCCTCAGTATCGTCGGCAAAGCCACGGAACTCATCCAGCGACTGTGTGCTCAGCTCGATACGGTCGAGCAGGAACACCACCTTGTCCGCATCACCTGAGTTGGCTATGAGTTGAGCAGACTTGAAGGATGTCATGGTCTTTCCTGACCCGGTAGTGTGCCACACGAATCCACCTTTCTGCTGGTGGTTGTCCCAGTTTGTCTGTCGCACCCGGTCGCTGATTTTGCTCACGGCGAAATACTGGTAGCTTCTCAGCACCTTCAGCGTCTGGTCCTTGTCATCAGCGATGGTATAGAATCCCACAAGTTGATGCGCCATAGGGATAGACAGCAAATCGCGGGTAACCTGTTTCCAGTCGCTTACGATTACGTTGTTGAAGTCCTCCCAGTGAAAATAGAATTGCGGGGCGAAGTTTGCCTCCTCTCCCGGGTTGGCGAAGTAAAGTGTCTCCTCCGGAGTCATCGCCACGAATACCTGCACCATGGAGAATATCCCGTTGCTGAATATACCCTCATGTGCATAGCGTTTGAGCTGAAACGTGGCCTGGCTCACATCCACCATCGAGCGTTTCAGTTCGATATGTATCACCGGCATGCCGTTGATGAGCAGCATAATGTCACCACGTCGGTTGCCACGCATTGGGTCGGCAGTGCGGAACCGTGGCTGACGGACAATCTGATAGCGGCTTTGTCCCGAGCATATTTCCTTAGCATCAAAGAGTTTGAGGTACACCTCTTTCCCATAGTTATTTGTATCTTCTTCGTTGTCACGCATGATGCAGACAGTCTCCGCATTGATGAACTTGTTCACCTCATAAGGTTTGCTGCAAGCATTCACTTTCGTGATTATTTGATTCATCTCAGAGGAAGTCAACGGCCAGTTGCCCAGACGGTTGATGTCCCGGTTGTTATCGAAGATGATAGCTGCCCAGTTATCAACCAGCTGTTGTTCGGTAGGATTCATGATGATTTCCTCTTCCCATCCATGTTCTGTAAGCAGGGCGGCAAGAGCTTTCTCAAAGTCCAGCTCCACTGAGAATCCTTGTATGTTATTAGTCAAGTTAGGCATATATTTGATTTTTCGTTATACAAACATTTTGTTCAGACACTCAGCCTTGATGTTCTTGAGCTTTTCAAGACGCTGAGTGTGAAGAGAGATTTGATTTTCAAGATTGGTGAAGTAGGAGGCGATGGCTTGCTGTTCCTCAAAACATGGCCTTCTAAATTTACAAGCACAAAGTTTATCGTAGAAGAAATACAATCTTACACCACCTTCTTGGTATAATGTTATTAGCTTATTAAACATTGGAGACTTGAACCAAATGTATAAGAATGGATTATATGTTTCATCATCAGTCTTAAACACGACATATAATGAACTAACAATTACATCTTTTTGAAGATAATAGTAGCCGATTGAGCCAACATTAATCCTTGCTGGGTTATATGCAAATGAATCAGGGCTCACAATATAATACATCGTTTTGTTTGCTTGGGACATTGTACCTCCATTTTCAAACTGTTCGTTTTGTGGAATAAATCCTAATTCATTGGAAATTGAATAGCTTTCCATAGGTAAATTGTCCCTATTTTTGATTCCAGAAAGATAAGTTATGTCTTTGAATGAAACTTCTTTCCATTCCCCCTCAAATCCTTTGAATCTCACTTTTGGAGTGGTTTCTCCTTCTTGTGGGAACATGGAAATAAGAGAAGCCGCCTTCATTTGTTTCAGTGAATCTATCTTCTTTTCCGTAGTTTGAATAAGAGTGTCAAGTGACTGGAAATAGGAGGCAATGGCGGATTGCTCGGATAAATTTGGAAATTTTACCTCAACACTTTTAATTAATGCAGCCGAAAGATTACCTTGGCCTCCTTGTAATAATTCACCGACAATCTTGTTTTTTTTATATAATAAATAATTTGATAAAAAAACATTATTAACTTGAGAATTAGGAATAATGGCAAGAATTGCTTGGTTAATTGCGCCTCTTATTTTAGCTATGTCAACTTCTCCACTTGTAGCACCATATAGAGCAAATAATAAAGTACCTTTATCAACAATTTTGGCAGAGGAATTATTAAGGCCAGCTTCTGTAAGAAACATTTCTGTTTTATAATAATGAATTTCACCTGAACGAATAAATGGAATATTCCCTCCATAATATTCTGCTACTCCCACAGAAGGTGTTCCGCCAGAAAATGATTGTGTTATCTCACCCAGCTTGCGAGTCTTCCACTCCCCCTCAAATCCTTTGAGTCTTATTTTCGGTGTAGCCATAGTGTTACGCTTTTAAAGATTCTCTTAGTCCTTCCAGTCCTTTGATAGCATACTCGTCGCCAGTCAGCTGAGCGATGATGTCAGAGAGTTCATTTTGTGCGGTAGAAAGTTCCTCATTCAGTTGCGTGAACGACACGGCATATTTCTCTGCCAGTGACGTCACTTCATTTTGCAGGGACTCCGTAACTGTAGCAAGTGTGCTGTTGATGTCTTTGCATACCGGCATGATCCATTTCAGGTAGAGGAACGTCTCGATTTCCTCGTCTGAGAGGTTTTCTATCGCCTCCTTGGTCTTGTCAATGAGTTCCTGTTTCTTCTTCTTGATTTCCTTGTTCGTCTTCGACTGGTCGTCCCAGAGCGTCACAAGTTCTTTGAGCTTGGTCTTCGTCTCCGGCTCAATTTCATCGCCTTTAGCCTTGGCGTCCTTCTTGATTTTTTTCTTGTCGAATTTCTCGTTGTCATCGTCCAGATAGACAATCCACTCCTCGTTGCCTTTGAATTCCTCCAACGTCTCATCCAGCTGAGCCACGATATTTTCCACTTTGGATGTCAGCTTGTCTATTTCGTTCAGCTCTTTCTTGAACTTCTCACCCTGCACCAACTCAAACGGTATGATACGACCTTTGATGCCGTCCGGCACCTCAATTTCCTCGTCGTCCTTCTTCACTATCTTGTATGCCGGCTCCACCACGCGCACGGTCTGCATCCCTTCCGTCTGAATCATCTCGATATCGTTGTAGATAGCCGGCCAGCGCTCAGCCAATGCCTGGTAAGCAGTATAGTGATCCACGAGCGGAATAGGATTCAATCGTCTGAAGATGTCTTCTGCTATCCAGTCTTGCGTCCTCAGGTCTTTCACAGACGTTAGGTCGGCAATCAGCAGTTTCTGCAATAAGGTATCGAACCCGTCCATTGCGGTTGAAAAATCCGACTGCAGTCGTTTCACGTCAGAGTTTGATTTGATGGTCTCGCCGATGTCCGTTGTTTTCAACGAAGCATAAGGAGAGTTGCCATTTGTCTCAAAAAGTTCTTCTTTCAGTGAAGGAAGCGCCATCCAATAGTCTTTTAGCTGCTCTATTTCATATTGTGGTATTCCTCCGTACATCGTGGCGTAGATGTCGTAGTTCACTGGTTTCTCCGAAGAGTCCACATAACGCGGGATGTTGAGGTTGTAGTTGTTCTCTCGAATCTGCTCACGGCTCACCACGGCAGAGAATCCCGGCACCGATTTCCGCTGTTTATACACGTCGACGATACGTTTGATGTCGCAGGCTCGCAGTTTGTTCTGCTTGCCGTCCTTGATGAATCCCTTGCTTGCGTCGATGATCAGCACGTCGTCCTGCGACCGTTTCTGTTTCAGCACCATGACGAGCGTAGGAATACCAGTTCCGAAGAAGATGTTGGCAGGCAACCCTATGATTGCGTCGATATTGTTCTTCTCAATAAGCTTGCTGCGGATTTGTCCTTCTGACTTATCCTCCGGATCTCCACGGAACAACACTCCGTGCGGAAGGACGATCGTCATGATACCGTCCGACTCCAGGTGGTGCAACTCATGAAGCAGGAACGCATAATCCGCCTTGCTCTTCGGTGCCCCTCCATATTCCTTGAATCGGTTGTCCGACTCCCATCCGGTCGGGTCCCAGTGCTGTGAGTATGGAGGATTGGATACCACTGCATCCACACGAAGAGGCTTGCCGATGTCACTCCCTGCAGTGATGATTGGCCAGTCTTCGTCGAGTGAGTCAGCACAACGGGTGACGATATTGTCAGGACGGATGCCACGCATGATGAGGTTCATACGAGTCAGGTTATAGGTGTTCTCTTTCAGCTCCTGCGCATGGTATTTCACCCTGTGTTTGTCTTCTATGTGCCTGCCGATGGAGCGTCCTATGGTGATGAGCAATGAACCTGAACCGCTGGTAGGGTCATAGATGGAAATCTTACGCTTGTCCTTGTGGTGCTCAGCCACGATTTCCGACATCAGCTGTGCGACCTCATGAGGGGTGTAGAACTCACCGGCTTTCTTTCCGGCATGTGAGGCGAAGTTGCCGATAAGGAACTCATACACATACCCAAGCACGTCGTAGTCCTGACTGCCGTCGGTAGGGATGTCCTTAATCAGCTTGATAAGGGCTTTCAGCGCTTTCGTCTGCGCAGCTGTGTTCTCACCCAACTTGCTCAGCCCTGTCTCCAATGTTTTGAAGATGCCTTTATATACAGCTGTGTAATTTGGACTGACGAGACGCTCGAACGACTTCAGGGCCTCGCTCAGGCTCGACACATCAAAACTGCTGTTCGGTTGGAGCCATGTGGAGAAGAGGTACTTGTATTCTATGAAGTAGCCGATGTTGTCTTGGCAGAACTTCAAGTTTATTTTGCTCTCTTCATCGTTATAGTCCTCTTTCAGTGTTTCAAGGTCATCATCCTCCCAGCCGTTGGCTTTGAGATAATTCACTTCATTGTCTGAAAGAAACTTATAGAAGATAAGACCCAGGATATAGTCCTTGTATTCATTGGCTTCTATTTTTGATCGCATTTTGTTGGCTGAAGCCCAAATTTTGTTTGCTAGCTGTTGTTTATTCATATAGCTTTTTTTAAAAATTTCGATGCAAAGACAAGAGTTAAAAATCGTTATAAAGGCTCTCGTCATATAATTGAGAAATTTTGGTTATACTTAGTATTTTTTCTTTCATTTTCTCACAAACGACATAAAAGAAATCACGATTCAAATATGAAAGTTGCTTAACCGCTCCCAGCCTATTGAAATATTTAGCAATGAAACGTCCTCTGTATTCCATTGCGTTACTGGTTATATCTGGATTGTCTTTAAGAAAACTGAGAATACCAATCATCGCTTCTTTATGTCTTATAAGCTGATATGAACCGAATGTGACAACACGAAGGGTGTAGTTCTTAAAAAGAACCTCTGTAAGCTCATACTTATTATCTCGTTCTTTGTCAACTGTGTTGAAAACACTCCACCACATAGAAGCTATGGCATTGCGAAGAATGCCATTTGCTCCAACAAACCAGTGATCGAGTATATACTCAGCATTACAACATCTCTCCTTGACTTTTGGCCATCTTTTTTGTGCATATTCAAATAAGTCAACATGCGTTAAATAAGCCCAAAAGGCCTCGTTTGAAGCCAACAAAGGTGAAATCTGCTCATACGCTTCATATATAGCTACTGCTGATTGGAAATCATCTTCCCATACATTTCCCAACTTTTCTTTCAAGCCTTCTGGTTTATAAACATTTGCAAGTTTCTTTACCTGAGTGCTATCTATCTCAAAAGCCTCTTTCGAATAGAGCGGTACGTTCACTCCCGACTTTACCGCATCGCGAAGCGACTTCATATATGATTCTTTGAAAGTTTTTTGCAGCTCCATATTGCCTATTCTTCTGATTGGGTGGTATTCGACATAATAATATTGTTAAACAGCCTAGAATAAGGGTCTTTCAGCAGTTTTTGTGCTAAAATTGGAATCTGGGACTTATCATCCAAATCAGCTCTTGACAAATCGTCTTCGACATCAAGCCTGTAATAGATTGTTTTAGCCCAAGTTGTCATCTCGTGTTCTTCGATGTTCAGCAATGCAAATGTAAGAGCATTTAAAACAAGGGAGGAGTGGATAACTTCCAATGAACCTTTCACCAATGGGTTGCAATACAACTGATAATGGTTAGTTGGCAACAGTATTTCTATCTTATTTCCGGTTATGTCAAAAAACACATGTCCGTGCTCCTTACTTTCCCGTATCTGCATGAAAGATCCAGCGGCTTGCAACTTGTCATATTTGATGTCTACATCATAATGGAACGTGGGAAATGCCACCAATATGTCACCAGGTTCCATCCGAAAAAAGGCTCCTTCATAATCGGGATTGAAACCTTTGTTTGTATATCTTGGGATTTCTTCGCTTACAGAAACATAGCAATTGAAGTTTAACCGACCATTTACATAACGTCTTGGTATAACAATCTGAAAATGTGGTTCAGAAGATGTCTGACAATTCCTCAACATTGTTCTCGCACATTCGTATTCACACGAGAACTCTGCCATTTCAAGATTGATAAGACTCTGTATTGAACGGTTATCAAATTTCAAAGCTATATTAAATGTGTAGTTATTTGAGTCGGCGGATAATTCGAACGTAACCGCATCATCTGGTAAAAGCGGCAAGATGTCGTCACTAATACCAAGAACTGGATAGGGTAAAGATATGTTATTTAAGTTCATAAGCATCCAATTTTATGGCATGTTTCATGTTGTCAGCAAACTTAACGTTTATTATATTTTTTCCTTGATGTATATGAAGACCGGAAATTGTGTTGGCATCAATCTCACATTCTTCAGAACACCATTCTATTGCAACAGCCTCATCTGTTTGCTCACCTCCTATAATCAGGTCAATTCTCCCGTTATTCACTTCATAATCTGAACGAATCACTAGCGTATGCATAATCTTTCCATCAATGGTTTGAGCAAAAGCACGATAGAGAACTGGTATCTCTTGCAAAGTGGATCCTTCCAAACCGTCATCTGTATAAGAGAAATGTCCTTCAATCTTTTTTGACGTAAGACCTCCTCCACCATGTTTTTCCTTCTTTCTAGTACCATGGCCACTCAATACACCCCCCTTCTTGTCTTTTTGGATATTATGATTGACAGGGTCTGACTCCAATACTTTGCCCAAGGCCGGGGATTCTTGAATAGGATTCACATCGGATTTCGTGATGTCTGTTGATATGGAATTCCCTTCTTCATCTTTCAAGTCTACCACATCACCGACAAGGGACTCCATTTCATAATCGTCATCATTTTCCACCGCTGTAGGAATATATAGAAATTCATCCAACCCTTGTATTTGTTGGATTTCACTATTGCTTCTTGAAAACATCTTCTCCATCACTTTTATGATGAATTGATTCACATCATCTATCGCCTCCTTGGCTTTTTGCGCATTCCTTCCGTTTTCTTTCCAATTACTTGCAGACCATTCGTCATGAGCTGGATTTTCCGTTTTTCTCAAATAAGAGTTTCCATAATGGTCAGTGCAGAGAAACACGCCATAGAATCCGTTAGAACTTTGTGTCCGACGAGCTTTAACCAGCATCATCGGCTTTCTCATGTAAAGTATTTTGTCTGCCGCCCTTTTGTCTTTGAGAGCGTAGAATTTAACTTTTCCTAAAATCGGCAAATTTTCATGTATTAAAATATGCTTTTTATCAATCCCAGCATTGTGGACAGCCTCCCAGTAAGGCCGAGGATTGTAGTTCTTTTCTCGTCGGGCGTTATCTTGATCGTCGGGAAAGTAACTATCAAACATCATTGGTAAAGTTTCTTTGGTTATGTCTTGTTGATCTATCTTAACTTGCAGCTTTCCCTTTTCTATAGCCATCCAAAAATTTCGTAATGTGGCCATAGTCATCTCCTCATAAATGGATTGCTTATCAGAAGCATCAATGCCAAGAATAAAAATATCCGTTCCTGGTTCATCTCTTCTAAAACGAAGCGGTATGTCGTTTTGATTGGTAATAGGCTCTCCTTCGTTGTTGTCATAATAGCCAACAGAGACTCTAAGGTCATTGACACTGTCCATTACATGGGTGCATAATGAAGAAACACCTTCAAAGAAATGTTGATTATGTTCAGTCTGAGTTGAAACAAAAATTGTTCTTATAGGAGAAATATAAAAATATGCGGCCTTTCCATATCCATAAGAACCACCAGCTGCCTTGTCATTTTTTGAGGACACACCAGCTGCACGTACAAAGGCATAAAAGGGATTTGATGTGTCCCCCTTCTTATATTTCATTCCAGTTGTGTTATAGTCAGATACTTTAATATAATACAACCTGTCATATGTGCCCAATGAGTTAAGATAATCAAGCATTGGCTGATAGATTGCCTCAGCGTCATCATTATCGTTAAAATGATTAAGGCAACCTTGTATATGCTTTTTGATATCAAAAAAATTGGGGTACTCTTTAGCACGCATTCTTCTGATGGAAAATTCCATCCTTACTGGTTTATCTTTGTGCAAACACACATCAAGAGAGTTTTGTATCGACTCCCTTATCAACGAAGCATAGGGCGTTTTCTTAAAATTGTCTTGCATCGGATCGTTTGGACCATCTTCACGTCCACCCAATTGTTTAGCAAAATGCCATCTACAATTCTTCTCTTGTTCTGTTTCCATTGAATATTTAAAACAAATAAATAATGCTAAATCCAAATCAATTTAAGGTATTCCTATCTTTCCAGGCCTTTCTTCGCTCCGCCATACCATTAAACGCTGTTCGTCGTAACGGATAAGACCTTGCAATACTATTCTTCATCATACTCAGGGCAATCCTCATCCTCGTACCAGTACACCTTGTCATATTGTATCCCCATGGCTTTGGCATAGGCATCTGCCTGGGAATAAACATCCTCAAAGTCGGGAGCCAGACAGCGGATCTCACCTTTGATGTCATCGACCAGGTCGTCCACATCTTCATCAATGTCGTCGGGAGACCCCTCAAGGCTCTCTGCCAAATCGAAGAAGCGGCCCTCCGGATCCGTCTCACCATAAAAATCAAATTCATAAGAGAATGTCTCACCGCAAACCTTGTAGTCCCCGCAGCCGCAATAACTGCTTGACTGTGGACCGTCGGCATCAAATACAATAAGACAGATTTTTTCATCTCTTTCCACCTCTCTAACAAAATTGGGTGCGTCAAGAGACTCTTCGTAATCCCCTTTTTTCAAAGCATCAATGATCTCGTGTGCTTTTTCTGCAAATTCCTTGTAAGTCATAGTCTTAAATTTTATAATTCTGAAATAAAGAAAGTGATCGCTATAAGAATCTATGGCTATCCGTCATCATGCGTTTTCCACAGAACAGCCATCCCCTTTAAGGTTGATTTTTCCTTCCATCAGAATCACTTTGCAAATATAGTGAAAGCCGAGAGAAGGACAAAACAAACTTGTTTGTTTTTTATTCCATAGTGGACATACTAGCATTATGGTTCGCCAACATCAATTATCTTATTTCCTACTACAGAGAGTACAATTTTATCATTATTTTCAAGATGCTTGATCTTTGAAAAGAGATTGATGGGGAGTTGAACTGTGTCATCTCGAAAAAGGACATAGCAAGCACTTGGTAATTTAGATTTTATAAATGATTGTATTTTTTCAATGCTAACAGGAACCTTTATCGGCCTCTTTATCTTTTCTTCAACAGCATTGACAAACTTTATTAATTCGCCTCTTAAACTATTGAAAGTTTGAGACTTGAAAAATTTATAAAGATTATTATTATCATCTTTCTCCTTACGGATAATATCACAACGGTGCTCACCCTCATTTCTAACTTGCCGTAATGTGCCGATAGACCACTTTAAAGAGCGTTCATTAGGCAAATAGGAATTAAAAAAGGCATTTATTTTATGGGCTATAGGAATACTGCTGACTGTCACTTCCCGTCCATTTCGTCGATAATTATAATCATTATTTTCATACTTGGTCGAATCTTCTATTTCTTGCACTAATTTTTTTATATCAGGAAAAATTGTATGATAAAAATAATTAACTATATTCTCTACTTGATAAAAGGCATTAACACAAAATATATAGAATCTTCCGTCTTCTGGATCTTGAAGATTTAGAGCAGCGTTCTCCATCCTGAGATTGTCTATTATCAACTGGTCACGTAGTCTTTGATGTTTAACAAAACTATATGAAATGCTTACATTTGCTCTAATTTCCAAAGCAGACCTAATGGCAGAAATATTGTTGGTTAAATCTGGAATTATATTAACCACAGATGCAGGAACTGAATTTCCAAACAATTTCTGCATTTCATTTCTGAATTCCTCATTCTGTTCAGATAACATCCGTATCTTTTGTATGGTAAGTTTTAAATTCTCATCCATATCATTATAAATTTAGAAGTTTGTCCAAATCGGTGTTCAAATCATCGACATCGACTTTATTTTCCTGCAAAATTGGATTGTAAGCATTTTTATGAATCAGCCAGAACTTTTTGCCATTCACATCCATACATAGAGAAATGCTCAACTTATCTGGTTCATTCTCATATTCTTTCTCAACATCTTTTTTGACTGAAGCCTTGATACTCTCTCCATTCAAATTAAACAGAGCATATCGGTGTGATTGTTTTAACTCGCCTTTTTCATCTTTTTTACCCTCAGACCACTTGATTTGAACTTCCGTATTGTAGATTTCCTTAAAATCCTTTAAGGACAAAGTCTCAATATAAGTGACGCCTTGCTTGGTCATATTACCTACATTGTGCATTGATTCAACAAGCCTCTGATACTTGTCATTCAATCTTTGGAAAACGCTATCCTCCTCGCCTTTCACCATCTTGAGGTACAGGAGTTTTCCGTCAATTACGTTCTCCATGTTTGGATTACCTTTCTTCACATGACCTTTATCCGCCTTATATATAGGTAAGAACTTACCTACAGCCACATTATAACCATATCTGTCCCATATATAGAGAAGATTGCGAAGGTCTCTGACATATTTCCGGGTCACATTCAGTTTCTGATTGACTGTAATACCTGTCACCTCCTGGCGATCAGTCCTTTTCTGGAGCCTTGTCTTCTTATCATTGATAGTAAAGCCCTGATCCTGGATGATACGATTCAATTCTGTAAAAAACTTACCGTCTTTTTTATACACATTGTGCATGGAGCTGAATGTTATATCGTCTGCATAACGGGTGTAATGCAGCCCGAATCTTTTGGCCAGTCCGGCAAGCCTTCTGTCCAGCTTATCACACACCATATTGGTGATAATGGGAGAAGTGGGTGCACCCTGAGGAAGCACATAGCTATTGTACAACTCACCCGATTCCGACTTGTGGGTCTCTTTCATAGCACACAGTCCTGCCAACAAGCTGGCAATCTCCTGGGAAAAGTTGAATGGCGCAACCTGCAGCCTCCCCCAGACGCGGGCTTGACTGATGCTCGGGAAGAAATCTTTCAAGTCTAGGTTCAGCACATAATTCTGGTTTACATGCACCTCGGCATTGGAAATAATAGATTTTCCTTCCGTGAATCCCATGGCATAAGCAGAAGGTGTGTAAAGCGATTTGAGTAACTCGTTCACACAAACCAAAAGATATTTAAAATTCTTGCTCCGGGGAGCAGTAATCAACCGATATTCTCCAGGTGTTTTCTTTTTGATTTTAAATTGTTTGTAACGGTGATGTGTGTGATTGGGATTGCAATAGAAGTTGAGGTGTTTCATAGTGAATGAATAGAACTTTGCCTCTGTGTTCCAACCATCGCTCATGGCTTTTCGGATATAGTTCAGCAAGTCCAGGAGGTCTTCCTTGGACTTCAACACTCTGGCCTTAACTGCAATTTCGTTTCTATCCATTTTCCTATATAAGAAACGGTCGATGACTTTGTGAATTGAAACTGGCTTTCTTCATATAATGTATGAAATAATTAAAGTTTTAAACTTCAAAATCTCATCTTAAAATCTAAAAATGTCTAAGTATATCAGAGTTAACACTCAGATGTTAACAAGATGACATTGACTTTATTCTCCTGCGAATACGCTGGACAAGTTCAAATCCAAGTTTCAAAACCCAAAGTCAAAGACCGTGTATAATTTTAACGTTCGGTTATCTCAATTATTGTTTTCAATCAATATTCCAATAGGCATCAGGTTCTCCATCCAAGGCATCCATAAGGGAGTCTTCCATGGAATACCCCCTGTAGCAGTCAAAATCATAGTAGGCATCCTCATCGTCGTAGGCCTCATACTCACCGAATGAATCATAATCATCATTACACTCATTGTTTTGAGTGACATAACTATTGCTCGGTGCATCATTATGGGCATTTTGACATTGGGGTGATATGCCTGCCTCATTGTTCAAGTCTGAAGAGGGCATATTGATGGGCATTGCATCTGCAACTGGGCAAGGAGACGCATCACATGTTTCAACAAGAACTTCTTGCGGAGTGCTTAAAGCTTTCATTTCACACGCCTTTTTGAATTCTTTACCCTCTGGGGTGTTTAAAAACTCCCTTAAGCCGAATGGATCTTCAAAACTGAGAACTGGTACGCATTTGCCTTTCATTGGATTCATATTATATGGTTTTATGGTTGAAATTTAAAGTAAATAGAATATATAAAAGTCGGTCATGCCCTCCATAGAGCACCGACACGACTGTGCCGGGCTCCAGGAGCAATGGTCATGCGGTGCGTTCAATGCGGCGTTGGTAGATTATGCCACGGGCAAAGTCGATGGTCCACCCCTGATTGTCCATGAATCCGGCACCGAGTAGGACTTTCACGTCGGGGTAGAGCTCATCGGCAGGAGCGTCTTTGGGTTGACTAGATGAGGACAGGTTGCAATCCACTGCATAGAAGGTGTCTGACCTCATGAGGGTGCGCGGCTCCATCTTTTTGTTGCCGGCAGACATCAAGTTGAAGTCTGCCACCACCCGTTTCGACTCCACACTTCCCGCAACACCACTTGTGAGGCTCGTATCATCCGTGAGGGTGTAATCCGTGCCCAGCTCCGGAAGTACACTCTTGGTGATGATGCTGTCGTGGCTGCCAGTGTCCAGCAGCGCCACTATCTCACTGTCCTTCCCCTTGATGCCGACAACGGGCATGCCATACTTCTCCAGTCCGATGAGCATCGGAAAGAGATAGTCAAATTCTCCTTCTCCGGCGTCTTCCAACTCTCCCGATGGACAATAGACCGTATAGGACGGGAAATCTATCACCAGCTGATGCTCGAGCATGAACATGAAGCCAAGCACACCAACGAACGGACGGTCACCTTCAACTTTCACCTGAAATTCCTCACTCACCAGGAACTCCTCCTCATGCCGCTCACCGCCTAAGCCTATCACCGTCTTCACATACGGCATTTCCACCTTCTCATCGCCCAAGGAAAAGATGGTCTGCTTGTCAGCAACCTCGGGTGAGGAAGTCTTCATAGTGCTGGCAACATCACCCATGAGCACATTGTCGGTGCTACAGGTGTCAAGAAGCATCAGCCCCTTGCATTCCTTACCGCCCTTGTCGGTATAGGTCACTTCCACCAATGGTAAACTAACATTCTTGCATCTCACAATCTCCACTCTCATCTTGCTGTCTTTCATAAGAATAATTTTAAGTTAAACAATCTTTTTATCTGGTTTGGTTCAGGGGCACTGCCCCCACTCTCTTCATCCCGTCATTTGGTTTTCATAGTCAGTCGTTTTAAAATCTGGCGCAAAGTTAAGGCGGAATCACGAACTCTATGTTCGTAAACTCAATTTGTTTTTATTTTTTTTGGAAAAATAATAACTTTTTGCTGTCATAGGCGATTAATGCTGGTTATCACTCCGCAATGGATTGGTATCGTTTTATCATCTCTTCGCATTTTTCCACTACTTCATCCTTAATCTTTCCAGGCGAAAGCACTACCAGATCCGGACCGAAAGAACTGAGTTCACGGATAAGCTCATAATTGGATTTCACTCTTATCTCGTAGAAAGCACCGCCTTGGAGTGTGGGGTATTTCTTGTGCAGCACATCTTCTTCAATGAACAGACGTTTTTGACTAGAATGAATCTTCTTGGTGCGCACATAATCTTTTGAATTATCGCTCACCCAGAACCTCACGGGCTCAGGCTTGCCCTCATAGACCGTAAGTCCTATGACATCCTGAAAATATTTATCAAGATTCCCTCCATAGCCAACATAGCGGATTGTAGGCATCTCTTCCACTTTTTCAATCCTGTCCAGAGGAAATATCAGTATCGGCTTAG
>JAEEGL016107138.1_pt1 | contig 22617 bp, 19 predicted proteins | sample 9134231 | NCBI WGS metagenome assembly JAEEGL01 (sample SAMN16246548, study PRJNA631951) | gut metagenome | biome: gut microbiome; feature: rumen; material: fiber-attached | host: Bos | place: Iran: Karaj | collected 2018-10
ATCTGAAACGTAACAGAAGCAGCGTGTCTGAGAACCGTCGCCGTAGATCGTTATATCGTTTCCGTGCATTGCCTGAATTATGAAGTTGCTTATCACACGACCGTCGTTGTACGAAATCGCTGGGCCGTATGTGTTGAAGATCCTTACAATTTTTATTCTTACTGCATATTGGCGCCAGTAGTCGAAATAGAGTGTTTCCGCGCAGCGCTTGCCCTCGTCGTAGCAGCTCCTTTTGCCGATCGGATTGACGTTTCCCCAGTAATCTTCGGTCTGCGGATGGACGAAGGGGTCACCGTAAATTTCGCTTGTACTTGCCTGAAGGATCTTGGCATTGTTCTTTTTTGCAAGTTCAAGCATGTTGATCGCGCCGAAGACGCTGGTCCTGACTGTTTTGACAGGGTCTTTCTGGTAGTGAACAGGACTTGCCGGACAAGCCATGTTGTAGATTTCGTCAACAGCAAGTTCTATCGGTTTTTCTACATCGTGTTCTATCAGGCGGAAGTAGGGATTATCCAGCAGATCCGCAATGTTACGCATGTTTCCTGTGTAAAAGTTGTCAAGGCAGGTCACATCGCAGCCTTCGTTTAAAAGCCTTCTGCAAAGATGGGAGCCGATCATGCCGACACCGCCTGTTACCAAAACCTTTTTCATCTCCACCTCACTTAAGCGGGGTGATTATTGTTATTTTTTTTGTTTTAGCCAGTTTGTTGCATCGTTTATTGTTGTTTCACATTGATTTAAAACCTCCTGCAGGTAAAATATCCAGTTGGACCGAAAATTCGCAACAAAGGAGGTTTGTATGCGTAACTTAATAAAATTATTGTTGATTTTTGTGGTCGTTTTGGCATTTTCCTTGAGCGCGAAGGAGTTGAAACTGCCGTATGATCAGTTTGCCTACGGAGGATTTTCTCTTGACGGCATCGATGTCGAAGCATCAACGTCCGGGATAACTTTTTTTGTTACCGCGCCGGCATCACTCCTGGACAACCTTGACGATTTAAGACTTGAGGAGTTGAGCCGTTTTTATATCGGCACGATGGTCAAGCTGAAGCTGGACTATTCAAAAATCAATATCATGGCGAGGCGGGATCCGTCCGAGGATTATCGTCGCATAATCGATTTTCTGCCGAAGTACAAGCCTGTTCCGAAGAAGGAGCTTGAAGAGAGCGAAGGGGATGGACTTAAGAAAAAATCCGACGAACGTTCTCTCTTGCCGCAAGTCAAGATCGGTGACAAGACCGGTTTTCTGAGCGGAAAAACGCTCTTCGTAAGCGCAGGTCACGGATGGGTCTACAACACATCGCTCGATAGCTGGGTGACTCAGAGAGAGATATCGAACCACCTGATCGAAGATGATTCCAATGCAGAAACTGTTACCTATTTTCTGATCCCGTATCTGAGGAATGCCGGCGGAATGGTCTTTCCTGTGCGTGAAAGCGACCGGCAGGAAAATATGGTGATCATCGATGATGAGGACGGTCTTGACTTCGAGTCTCAGGACGGAATTTTTGAGACTAGCGGCAATGACTGGACCATAAGCGACAGTTACGGCTACGGCAGGGTCAGCTATCCGATATCAATCGACACCAATCCTCTGAAAAACGGCGGTTACCGTTTTGCAAACATTGCCGGCGATGCATGGGCCCGCTGGACTGCAAACATTCCGGAAAGCGGAAAATACCACGTTTATGTAGCCTTCAGGAGCGGAAACAACAGAGCAGACGCAGTCCGTTATACGGTCAACCATGCAGGAGGTTCTACCGAGGTTACGGTCAACCAGCAGCACCACGGCTCTACCTGGATCGATATCGGCGAATACTATTTTTACGAGGGTTTGTCCCGCGAAAAAGGATCTGTTGTCCTGCAGTCGGCAGACGGAGCCGGCGGTACGGTGATGATTGCCGATGCTGTCAGGTTCGGAGGCGGGAAGGCGGCGCTGATCCGAAACAGCCAAACCTCCTTAAAGCCTCGCTGGGAGGAGGGTGCCGCTCCGAATGTCCAGTTCCTCGGCGGGACGAAAGGCGAAGTTTATCATGTCACGTCGAATGACAGACAAGATGATATTCAGGCGAGAAGCCGTTACGCGGCATGGGAAAACGAAGCGGGATACGATGATTCGCTTTACATAGCATTTCACTCGAATGCTGGCGGCGGTCAGGGGATCTCGACCTATATTTATAACAGCAACTATGATGGCGGGCAAGCTTATGTCGAAGGCGAAGAGACGGCCGGCAGCGTCAAACTCGCAAATTTTGTCCATGACCGGATCCTGGCAGCCGAGAAGGCTCTTTTCAAGGAGGGGCTCCAGGAGTACGGTATAGGGCTTTACAGTGCATACTTCGGTGAAATAAACTCAAACGTAAATCCGGAAATGCCTTCGATCCTGGTCGAGCTCGCATTCCACGACCATGCTGATGACTCTGCCAGACTGCGCGATCCCAAGTTCCGAGACATCGCAGCGCGGGCTGCATACCAGGGTATTGTCCAATATTTTGCAGAAAAAGACGGCTCAACAGCAGTTTTTCTTCCCGGTTCTCCGCAAAATCTGGCAGCCGTTGTCGGAGATGACGGCAGGGTAAGGCTTTCATGGAGTGCCCCCGAGGTCGATGCTAAACGTTATCTCGGAGATGCCGCAGCGGGCTATATCGTGCAGACGAGTACCGACGGTCTTGCCTTCAATGACGGCATCGATGTCGGCAATGTGCTGAGTTACACTTTCGAGACGGAAGAGGGAACGCCGGCATATTTCCGCGTTGTCGCCTACAATGCAGGCGGTTACTCCTTCCCGAGTGCTGTCGCCGGTGCAGTACATGCTCCGAACGCTGCAAAAATCCTTGTAGTCGACGGTTTTGAACGTCTTGACGCAGCTCTTCCGAGATTCTCGGATCAGACAAACAATGAATATCGTTACTTGCTTGAATTTATTAACAATTTTGACTACATAAAGCAGTATGCCCCGATTTTCGGCGAACTCGGTTTCGGTGTCGATTTTGTTCAACGCAAAGCTTTTGCCGGCCAAAACCTTGACGATTACGCGATGATTGTCTGGTTCTCGGGCGAACAGAGCACAGTCGATGAGACTGTTACGCATAACGAGCAGACCGCGATTTCAAGCTATCTTGCATCTGGCGGCGCCTTCTTCATCAGTGGGGCTGAAATCGGATGGGATCTTGACCGGAAGGGCGATTCCTCGGACAAATTTTTCTTCAACAATGTTTTGAACGCAGCCTATGTAGATGACGATTCGAACCTTTACAGTTTTTACGGTGCAGATATTTTCTCTGCGATTTCAGGTGAATTTGATGACGGTTCACTTGTCTATCAGCCGGAATATCCGGATGTTCTTAAGCCCTACGATGAAAGTCTCGGTTCCTTGGTACTTTTCTACGATCCCGCGGCATCGAAAGGAGCTATGGTTTTAACGAAAATCGAGGCGAAAAAAGCGGCGGTCATGGGGTTCCCGTTCGAGACGATCGTCAGTGAAAGCCTTAGAAAGTCGATCATCGTGAAGCTTTTGAACGAATTTGAAATCGAAGCGAATATCGGTAATGAACCGGTAGACACCGGCGACACAACGGATTCGGATGAGACTCAGGATTCAGGTGACACAACGGATTCGGATGAGACTCAGGATTCAGGTGACACAACGGATTCGGATGAGACTCGGGATTCGGGCGACACAACGGATTCGGATGAGACCCAGGATTCGGGCGACACAACGGATTCGGATGAGACCCAGGATTCGGGCGACATTTCGGATTCGGATGAGACCCAGGATTCGGGCGACATTTCGGATTCCGGAGATGACGCTCCAGAGAAGGTTGATCCTGACGGAGATAAGGGCGGCAAGGGCTGCTCGGCAATCCTGATATAATTCAAAAACATGTAAAAATCCCTAAAAATCACAATTAATACGCTATCTTGTGTTTTGACAGCAACTTTCGCTTGACAATATGTTTTTGCTTAATACTATCCATCTACCTTGAGAATGGTTCTCGAGGCGTGTTTTAATTTGTTTTTTTTTGAGGAAGAAATGAACATTTACGTTGGAAATCTCGCTTATAAGATGAGCGAACAAGAACTTAGGGCTGCTTTTGAAGCATTCGGTGAAGTAACATCGGCTAGATTTGTTGTTGACCGCGAAACCGGTCGCTCCAAAGGTTTTGGTTTTGTAGATATGCCGAATCAGGAAGAGGCAGAGGCAGCTATCAACGGTCTTAACGGAACAGAGCTTAACGGCAGAACTGTTACCGTAAACGAGGCTCGTCCGCGCGAAGAGAGACCAAGAAACAACTTCAGAAAGTAATCAGCCTCTTTTTTCAACAATAAATTGCGCTTTTTTCGACCCGGGACTTTGTTCCCGGTTTTTTTTTATTTTTTGTTTTTGTTTTTTTCTTTTTTTCCGTACCATCGTTTAATTAATTTTGGGGTAAGAGATGATTGCAGAGTGTCCTCACTGTCATGAAGTTATTTCGGTCGAAAAAAACGGGAAGACTGTGTGCCCGAAATGCAATTCCCTGATTTATGTAGGAGACCCTCTTAAAGACGAAGAAAACAGAGTTATAAAGACTCCCGAGGAGCTTGAGCAGGGGAAGCGCGAAAAACAAAAAAAGAGAGAGGAGAAAGAGTTCGGGCAGTTATCAAAGGATTTGCTGAACAATATAAGAAATATCGCCGGAGTCGGAACTCCCTGGGACAACATAGCTTTCCTCGGTTTTAATGAAGCCTTTTACAGGACGACTAAAGAATTGATCTGCTCTCCTGCTGATTTTTTCAAAAAGATGGTTGCAATGCCGATGGCGTCGATTTTTCCTCTCTACGGTGCAATTGTTGCTTTTGCGGCGGCAGCGTTTCAAATTTTTTGGAATCTGAATATTTTCAATAGATTTTTTCCTGATCTGGGATCTTTTACTGAATTTGTCTCAAAAACAGCTGCAACGATTCCTTTCCTGCAGGATCCGTCAAATGTCAAAATGCTTTATGAAGCGATGCATCCCGAGTTTTCTTCGGTTCTCGCCCAGCTTTTTCTGACGCCTGTTTTTTCTATTTTGATCACATCCTTAATTTTGAGCTCAGTCAGTTTTTTGACCGGTTCAAGGGCGAGGATCGTCCATTACTACAGAATGGGCAGCTTTGTTATGGTTACCGGACTTTGCAATATAATTCCGGTTTTAGGACCGTGCATATCTCTGCTCTGGCGTTTCGTCCTGATTTACAAGGGTGTAAAAATAACTAATAATTTCAGCAACTCGAAGGCAGGAGTCTTTACTTTTCTGTTTGCTTTCTTTAATATTCTTTTTTTAAGCTTCGGGATAGTGTGAGATGAGAATAGGTCAGGGATTTGACGTCCATAAATTTGAAGACGGCAGGGAGCTTTGGCTTGGCGGAGTAAAGATCGAAAACCATATAGGTCTTGCAGGGCACAGCGATGCAGATGTTTTGATCCATGCTGTGATTGATGCATTGCTGGGAGCCTGCGGAACAGGTGATATCGGGGAGCTTTTCCCGGACAGCGACGATACTTTCAAAGGAATAAGAAGTACTATTCTGCTTGAAAAGGTTGTCAGCAGAGTGGAATCGGCAGGCTACAAAATTATCAATGTCGATTCTGTCATTATTTGCGAAACACCTAAAATTTTACCTTACAAGACAAAAATGCGTGAAACTCTTGCCGGAATAATGAAAATTCCGCTTGACCGTGTTATGATAAAGGGCAAAACAACTGAAAAATTAGGCTTTACAGGTCGCAAAGAGGGTATCGCGGCCATGGCTGTAGCTTTGTTGGAGGATCGCTGTGAAAAAAATTAATTTTTATATCGGACGGAAAAATCTGATTACGTTTCTTGTCGCTTCGGTAATTCTGCTGGTTGCGATGTATTCCTTTTTTGACAACGTTCTCTATTTCTTTGCAGACGACACGCCGATCGATCTAGGAGATGCTCTTGAATTGAATACGGAAGCCTTTTCAAAAGTCGAAAACGGTGATTATGTTCAAATCAAAGGAATAACCTCGATTCAGGGCGGAAATATCAAAAAAGGTCTTTTCGGAGAGCGTCATATCGTCTATTATCTCAACGGTTCTTCCAAGTTTATAATAGAATCTGTTGTAAAGAATGACGATGAAAATGTCGGGCCGGCCTACAAAACGATAAAAGGGCGTGCCTATGCCTTTAAAACAAACAAAAAGGCGAAGAAAATGTTCGACTTCTTTGAAAAATCGCTATTTATTTCGATGAAAGAGGACGGTTTTTTTATCGAAGAGGGAGTCGAACCACGAACGGATTATGCCGGACTGGTCATCTTCCTTCTTTTTCTCGGTTTGATGGTTGTAAATGTCGTTCTCTTCGTAAGACCGCTTAAAAGTGACAACAGCGATCTCGAAGAAATTGATGAACTTTGATCGAAAGGGGGATTTATGAGCAACAGAAAGGCAGTTTTTTTTCTGATATTAGCATCTTTTCTGGTTTACCTGAATTCTCTTCCAAATGATTTTATATTTGACGACCTTCCGATAATACAAAACTCCTTTATGATCACGGATGCCTCTTTCTGGCAGCTTCTCAAGAGTTACAGACCGCTTCGTTATCTCTCTCTGGCGCTGGATTACAGGATTTTCGGAATGAACCCTTACGGCTTCAGGCTGATGAACATTATCTATCATACTCTGGCTGTCCTTTCGCTTTTCTGGATGCTTAAGAAGTTTTCGCTTTCGCAGACTGCGGCTTTTGTTGCAGCCCTCCTTTTTGCTGTCCACTCGGTAAATACCGATGCAGTTGCCTATATTTCAGGCAGAAGAGATGTACTGATGGGACTTTTTTACATCCTGAGTGTCGGCTGCTTCATCAATTTCTACAATACGATCTCTCCTACACTTTGCGCTGAAAGAAGGGATAAAATCCCGGTCAAATGGGGTTATTTGGTTCTCTCCCTGATTTTTCTCTTCCTTTCCGTTTCGTCAAAGGAGATGGGAGTAACCCTACCAGTGATTTTCGGGCTCTACGCCATTCACAGAGACGGCAGGATCCTTTTGACAAAGCGCTGGTTTTATATCTCAGCGATGATCCTTTTGATGCTCTTTTCCTATTTTGTCTTTATGGTTATTTCCGGCGGCGGGAGTGCACTGGTTTCGCTTGCAGGGATCAATTTCCACGGAAATTCTCCCCAGGTCCATTACCTGACGGCAACGACGATTTTTCTTCATTACATAGTTCTTGCTCTGTTCCCGCTTAAACTTATTTTGGATAACGCAGGCTATCCGCTGGTTCCTGACTGGAATTTCCATGTCTTTTTCTCAATTCTTGTAATGTTCCTGCTTGCGGCATTTGTCTGGTATCTGCTTGTGACCTCCGGAAGGGAAGGGAAGGGAGCTCCTGGAACAGGAAAGACAAAAAAGAATATTGCTTTTTTTATCGCATTTTTTGTAATCACGCTTGCTCCGGTTTTACAGATCATACCGCTTCATGAAATCGTCGCGATCCACTATCTCTATGTGCCTGTTATGGCTGTATGTGCAATTTTCGGCATCATTTATGACAGTGTCATCGGCGACAAGCTGAATAACCAGAAGGAACTCTCTGTAATCGGCAAAAAACCTCTTGCTTTCCTCTTGATATTATCGGTTGTTTTTTTGTTTTACTCTGTCAGGACGGTTACTAGAAACCTTGAATTAAAAAATACCTGGACAGCTCTTCGAGTCGATGAAAGCTGGGGGGAGATCTCGTTCAGAGGATATTTTGCACTCGGAGTTCGTTATATCAACATGAAATTCCCAGATAAGGCTTGGGAATACTATCAGAAATCTGTTGCAACCGGATATTCTGACGAGAACCAGAACGGAAATATTATCGGTTACTACATCCTGAAAGGTGACCACGATAAAGCGCTTTCATTCTTTTCCGGGAAGCATCTTGTCAACGATTATTCCCAAAAAGCCGTTTACAACATTGCAACTTTGTACATGATCCGCGGAGATTGTGACAGGGTCGAAAAGATGATAACTCCTCCGAGAGACAAAAGTGTTGTCAAAGCATACAATAAATTGACTGAGTGCCGCAAGCATAACTTTGCCCGCTTCGATGATAATGATATGCAGCAGCTCTATCAAAAGCAGCTTTATATGAAAGAGATTTATCTTGAGATAGAGAGAAAGCCGTACCTTAAAACACTTATACGAAGCGGTGAATTCGAAGGCGACAAGCTTATTGAGTTGGTACACGAGCTGGCTATTGTTGATCTCCAAAGTGATATCCCAGAGGCGATAGAATACTACAAAGCAGAAAAAGCGCTTTACCTGCAAATGAATCGTCCTGTTCCGGCTATCATAGACCAGATAATTGCTGCACTTGAGAGTTATCAGTATGAAATTCTTGTCGAAGGCAAATACACGGAATTGAATTTTTAATGCAGAATCTTGAAATATTGGCTCCTGCCGGTTCCTTCGAGGCGGGAATTGCCGCATTCCGCAGCGGAGCAGACGCTGTTTATTTGGGTTTAAACGATTTTTCTGCGAGAAAATCTGCGAAAAACTTCTCGAGAGACGACCTCCTTGCCATAAAAAAAGAGTCTTCGGAACAGAAAAAAAAGATCTATGTAACTCTCAATACTTTGGTTAAAGAGAGCGAACTCAAGGCTGTATTGGAAGCAGCTGCTTTCCTGAACGAGGTGGAGATCGACGGAGTCATCCTGCAGGATCTGGGACTTGCATCAACTTTGAAAAAACTTTTTCCGGCTTTGCCTCTTCACGCTTCGACACAGATGGCTGTTCATACGGCAGACGGGGTCGAATTCTTAAAAAAACTTGGATTTTCAAGAGTCGTTCTCAGCCGTGAAGTTCCCTTGAAAAAAATTTCCGAAATAAAAAAAAGTGTTCCCGATATGGAACTTGAAGTCTTTGTTCACGGTGCTCTCTGTTACTCGTTTTCCGGTCTTTGCCTTGCAAGCGGAATGCTTCTGGACCGTTCCGGAAACCGCGGGATGTGCGCACAGATCTGCCGGAGCTATTATGAGTCGGAAAATGGCAGCGCCGGATATTTTTTCTCATGTAACGATCTTATGTTAAAGGATCATGTAGACGAGCTCGCAGCTGCCGGTGTCGATTCTTTCAAAATCGAAGGCCGTATGAAAGACCCGGAGTATGTCTTTTATACTTCAGCTCTTTATCACGCGGCTGTTCGCCATGACGACACGATAGAGGCTTTAAAAAACAGCAGAATAAGTTTTGCCAGAGAATCGACGGAAGGTTATCTGCATAATTTCAACGGCGATAAGCTTGTAAGCAACGACTTTCCGGGGCACAGAGGCGTAAAAACCGGGATCTGCGAGAAGAGAGCCGGACGACGTTTCCTGCTTCGAACCAAGTATGCTCTTGGACTTCATGACGGCATCCTTTTCTTCAAAAACAACAACAAAAAGGAACCTTATATCTTCTCGATCGAGGAGATAGCGGCTACATCTGGAAAGATTTTGAAAACCGTCCGGGCAGGGGAGAGAGTTTGGATCGGCGGGGCTCATATACCTGAAATCAACGATGAGATCTTTATTGTCAGCTCGCGTTTTTTAGACTTGAAGAAGATAAACCCGGCATCGTTCAAGCCTTGGAAAAAGGGGATAGATATAAAAATCACAAGAGAGAATGATAAAATCAGGCTGCAAAGCGGAGATTTCTGTTTCGAAGCATCCGGCTTGCCAATAGATAAATCGGAACATCAAAGCAACTTTATCGCCAACCTGTCGGAAAACTTAAAGAACTCTGGAGATTCCTTATATACTCTCGACCATCTCTTTTTTGACGGGACTTGTGAATATATTTTTTTAAATCCGTCTGTTACAAAGAAACTTCGCAAAGATTTTTATGCTGCGTATGCTGAATATACAGCTAAAAAGTGTGCAGAAAAAATCGACGCTGAACTTTCTGAAAACAGCCTTGATTCCTGCAATAATAAGCTAAAATCACTGGATGTTTTTAAAAACAGGGAGCTCTTTAACCCTGACGGCGAAATCCCTTTTTTAATAAACGGCGATGACTTTTCGCTTCTAAAAAAGGTGGGAGGATATTCTGTTGTTCCTCTGCTTCCTTTGATGAAACGGGATGTCGAATATCTGAAAAAAATACAAACCTATGTGACGGAAAACAGGTCGGAAAAATTTCTGATAGGTCTTTCAAATATCGGGCAGTTGGAGTTCGCGCAAAGGCTTCTCTCGCAGGAAAATGTACTCTTTTTTGCAGATTTTCCGCTTTACATCGCCAACTCGAAAACCCTTGATTTCTTAAAAAAGCTTCTGAGAGACAAGTTTCTTTTCGGCTATCACTGGATCGAAAACAGAGATGAAGAATCCTTCGGCAAAGGATTTCTTGTCAAAATTTCCGATACCTTTGATCCTCCGCTCTTTATTTCTGCAGGCTGCTTTGAGCGTTCCAACGGATTAAAAAAGTGCGAGCTTTGCAGAGGCGGCAAAAGCATCAGGATCCTGAAAAATTCGGATCGCACCTTTAAGGTAGTTTCAAAGGAGTGTATCTCTTTTATGTTTAAAAAAAACTAATTTATAAGGAATTCAAGCTGTTCCTTTGTTCCTCTTGGGTTCTTTAGAAGGAAAAATGTCATTTTAGAGCTGTCTGCAGCCAGAATCACGACCCTGTCATTTTTTTGGATTCCGGCATTGGTAAAGAGCAGGATCCTTTCAGTGTAGCTCATTGTCGAGAGCAGTTCATTGGGGATGATCTCAAGATATCCGCGGTTAAATCCGTCTTTAAAAGTAGGTAAGGAGTGAAGCGGAAATCTGCTTATTCCTGATGAATTGTCGTTTTTGAGGACAACAGATCCGTTCGTGGAGAGATCAAGAATAAAGACCTGGTCGCAAATATCATGGATTTTCTTTTTGGACGTGGCGATCGAAACATCTTTATTCGAGTAAATTTCACCCTTTTGTTCCTTCTGGATCAAAACTACAGCAAATTTATCAATATCAAAAAGGTAGCTTTTGGCGACGATCTTTTTCAGGATGGAGTAGGGAATATGAACAAAAGTCGTGTTAAATTCAGGAAAAATCTTTAAAATCGCCTCTTTGATTTGAGGGATCAAGACAGGATTGATAAAGCCGAGAATGATATCCTTGCTCTCTTTTTTGAAGGAAATAGGTATGCAGAGGTACTTCATTATCACATCCGGAGTGAAAAAACGTGAGAAGAAGTCCTCGCGTACAAAACTGGAGTTTTCGTCGTAAAAGATAGGATAGCCCTCGTTTTCGTAGAATTTTATGAGCTTTTTTTCATCTATCTGACCGGACGAGAGCCCGCGCCAGATCGGATCAACTCCTTTTTTTATCTTCAGGAGCTGGGCTGCATTTTCGCTCGAAATTACCTCTTCCTGAACCATTTTAAGAATAAGATTTCTCATTGATTCCTCACGAAAGTTTTGCAATTACAGGTACATGCCTTTTATAACTGTTCGATTTTATTCTGTTGTTCACATATTTAACAAGTTTTTCATCGTGACCTGCCAGGACGATTTCTTCGACAGACATGCCAAGATCTGTCAGAGCATGGATAACGGGATCCATATTTTTGTATGAAAAACCCATCTCTCCTTCATCAGTCTGGCCTTCAAAAAGGTCTGCGCTCGGAGCTTTGTCGATTACGCTTTGAGGAAGCTTCATTAATCTTGAGAACTCAAAAACATCTGTCTTGTAGAGGCTTCCGATCGGATCGATTGCAGAAGCGGCATCGCCGAACATCGTGTAGTAACCGAGCTCGATCTCGCTTTTATTGCTTGTTCCGAAGACAATAGCATCATTGGCGGCTGAAAAATCAAAAAGGGTAATCATCCGCATCCTGGCCATTACGTTTCCGAGCCTTGCATTAAGCGGCATTTCCTTATTAGTCATGTTTTTTTCTGCAAATGCATCGACAGCCGCAGAAATTTCAAGCATGATGTGATTGATCCCGGTCGATTCAACGACCTTCATCGCATCTTCAATGCTCTCCCTGCTCGATGATTTGTACGGCATCAAAATGCCTGTGACATTGTCCTTCCCGAGGGCGTCAGCTGCCAGCGCGGCGACAAGAGCGCTGTCGATCCCGCCTGAGAGCCCGAGGACAGCTTTGGTTTTCCCTGTTTTAGACATTTCATTTTTTATGAAGTTGTCGGTTTGAATCTTTATTAAATCAAAGTCCAGTTTAGGAAGAGCAATCATTGTTACCTCTTATTTTCAGTTGGTTTATCAATGCTTCCCTGATGTTGATCGAGCCCGGGAAGCAATCGTACAAAATTTGTGTCATATCTTCATTTGTGCCATAACCTGAAATCCGACAGTAATCTGTTTCTAACGATTTGAGCGTGTTATAATCAAATTTGCTGGAGAGCAGAGAGGAACGGCACCTTTCAATGAAGGATATCTCCTCTTTCTCAGGGAAGAAAAAGCTTTTTGAAAGTTCCGCCAGCCAGGATGCGGCAATGATGTTGCTTGGGTTTTTCTTTAACGGAGCATCATCTCCAGAAGAGACGAAATCATCAAGGAAATATGTGCTGTTTTTCTTGACAAGTGCTACTTCACAGTTTTCAAACAGAGAAATATTCCTGTTTTTTGAAAAAAACCGAACAGTTTCACCGAGTGTCGAAATGGTATGATAATATCCGGAATTATGAGATTTTTTATAGACGATAGTTCCGTTTATTATTCGATTACTGTGCATCTTCAATCTGTTGTGTAGGTCTGTCCTGTTTAGGTTCATCCAAAACTACGCCGAGCTGATTTGCAAAATCAAGGCATTCCGGCAAAAAGGGTATTGTAACCTGGCTTCGGTTGGCGGCATTGACTTCCAGACATCTGCGAAGGTATATTTTGGCGGATTTTTCCTTTTGTCTGATATAAAGTTTTTGCGCAGCACGGTATATTATCTCTACATTGTAAGAACAGTACTCCAGTGTTTTTTTATAGTTTTCCAGAGCCAGATCATCCAGACGCTGTTCATCGTAAAGCAACCCCATCTGTTTGTAAGCCTCGCAGTGGGTCCCGCGCATTTTAAGAGCCGCTTCAAGATGTTTTTTTGCTTCGTCATAGTTCCTTTTCAGGCGGTAAACCGCACCGATATTCGTTTCCGCATAGTGAGGGTACGGATACATCGTGTCGCCAAGAACAGTGTTGAACTCTTCCAGGGCTTTATCGAGTTCGCCGGTTTCCAGAAAAAGCATTCCGAGGTTGTTGTGGGCGTCTGTAAAGCTTTTGTCGACATCAAGAGTTTTCCTGAAATTCTTTTCGGCATTGGCATAATCGTGTTCAAGCAGAAAAATCAATCCGAGATGATTGTAGTATTGCGGAAGGTGAGGGGCGTATTCTATCGCGTGACTGATTTCCCGTTTTGCCTTGATATAATCGCCTTGACGCAAAGCTGCAAGTCCGAGCTGGTAGTAACTGTTGCTTTTCTGCTCGTCGACTTCAGGTTCCGGTTTTTTTTCGGCTGAAGAACATGCCAGCAAAAAAAGTGCGGCAAAAATCGCAATAAACAGAGCCTTGTATTTAATTTTTATCATTTTTGTTCAGTCGTTTTTTCTTCTTGAGGGTTATCGGTTTTTTCTGGTTTCTTTTTCTTTTCCTTTCCAGCACGTCCCCATTCCCATCCGAATTCTACATCTGCGCCTAAATCCCAGGAAGAGACATAGTGTCCTTCAAGGTTGTCTCCACTTCTCGGGTTGTCGGCACTCCAGAAAGACCAGTGTTTTCCTGCGTAGCCGTTAATGTAGAGGACAGGCAGGATCTGAAGCCTGACAACAGCTCTGAACAACGAACTGACTTTGCTGTCGGAGAAGAGCTCGGAGGGCTTGCCGAATCCGCGTTTGTAGTAGGTTACCATCATCTTGAAAATCCAAAGGTCAGGAAGTTCGAGGTGTGCGAAAAGCGATGCCGACTGGCGCAGCTGCTCGTATCCCAGCGACAATGCGATCCACGTTTTGAAACTATAGCTGATCTCGCCGTAGAAAGAGCCTACAAATTTATCGGATGAATCATGCAGCAGGTGATAATATTTTGAACGCCCGTCAGGCTGGAAGTTGTCGCGTCCGAAAATATTCGTCATCATTTCGATACGTTCGATATCATAGAAGGTGTCAAAGAATGAAGGCAGATAGGAATCGTGGTGCGCTCTTCCTTCAAGCTGGATCCTTATTGCGTGCAGATTGTTTTGATCAAGATTGAATCTGCCCAAAAGACCGAATGTGAAACCGCCTTTTTCGATGTTGGTCTTAAACCAGGAGTAATCCGTGAAAATTTTGAGATCCGTCTTTTCGTCTTTGTAAAGCTTGACTTCGAAGTCAATACCCTGCATGTAAAGGAACTCATCGTCGGCGACGATCGGTCTTCCCTTCGAGTCGTTTGCGATTCTCGGGACTCTCTCGTCTGCACCGGCTGCATAATCTTCTGCTTCGTAATCGTAATATTTTACATACTTCACATCAGTCGGAGCATTGCGGTCCGCAACAAAAGTGTAGCCGAAGGAGACGCTTCTTGCCCAATAGTTTTCAATTGCAGAGAAGGGTTTTATGAATACCAGACCGCCGAAGATATTTCCTCTGGCTACATCGCCGAGAAGTGCCTCGAAGCCGCCGTAATCAAAGTAGTAGTTAAGCTTAGTCGAGAGGGTCGAAAATGTTGCATCGTGGTTCGGGATATATCTGCGGAGAATCGTTCCGTGACCGATCGTTTCTGCAAGGTTGCTGCCGATCGAAAAGTAGAAATTATCTTCGGAATTGCCGATTTTTATATATCTGAGAATCTTCAGATAATCCTGCCACTCATCCCAATCCTCTTTTTTGAAGTGAACCCCTTTGTCGTTATTGCTGATGTCGGTACTGACAAGAACGACATTGAGCGGGGCATGAATTCCGAAAATGAGATCGAGATCCTGTTCACCGACATGGCCGATTTTTTTGAAGTTCATCGAAAGTTTGGGGTCGATGACCAGGTAGAGCTCCTTATCAATAAACTTGACACCGGCTGCGACACCAGCGGAGTTGTAGGGAGATATGATTTCGTTTGAGCCGATATTGGCAATTTCGCCTTTCCAGAATGTCTTTTCAATCTCTCTGACCTTGCTGACGCTTCCGAAAGACTCTTCTTTTTCGGCTTCATTTTGAGTTGAAGCTTCATTCCGCTGATCCTGTTCTGCGACAGCCGTAGATTCTGCCGCTGTCTGTTCTGGTTCTGCAGGTTTAGACTCAGCCGGTTGCTCAGGTTCTGCAGGTTTAGACTCAGCCTGTTGTTCCGGTTCCGCTGGTTTAGCTTCAGACGGCTGCTCCGGGATCTGCTCTTCAGCCTTGGGTTCAGCGGGTTGTACCTGCTCTTCAGCTTTGGGTGCTTCCTGTGAAGGAGCCTCCTGGGCTGAGAGCAGCGAAAATAGTGAAATAACTAATGCCAGAAAAAAGAATCTGATGTTTGGGTAAGACATAGCATTCCTCTATATGCAATTATAAAAATACAAAATCTGAGAATGTTAGCTATAAGGTATAAAAATGCAAGAACCGACTAGTTCGATATTTGACCAGAAGTCTCTTTTTTTTCACGTTTTCCGAAAAGGATCGTGCCAAGTCTGACAATTGTCGCTCCCTCTTCAATGGCAACGTCAAAATCTTCAGACATTCCCATAGACAACTCCTTGAAAATTTGCGGATCCGCATCGGTTTTTTGAAGAATCTCGTCTCTGAGCTCTCTGAGGCGTCTGTGGTAAATTCTCAAGCTCTCAGCTTCCAAAAACGGCGGAATGCTCATCAGACCGTGAATTTTCAAACGGTCCAACTCCTTTATTCTGTTGTATTCATCTATCAGACAGTCAGGATCTATCCCTCCTTTTTGAGGCTCTTTCCCGATATTTACCTGCAGAAGAATGTTGATCTTCGGAAGTTCCTTTTTTATTGCCTGTTTCTGGATCTCCTCTGCAAGTTCAAAAGAATCGACCGTGTGAATCATGAAGGCCTTGTCAACGATGTATTTTACTTTGTTGCGCTGAAGATGCCCGATAAAATGCCAAATGATCCCGTGATCTTTAAGTTGTTCAAATTTGTCAATGAATTCCTGGACATAATTCTCTCCGAATTCACGCAGTCCAGCTCTTCTGAATGCGATTATTTCTTCGACCGGCTTTGTCTTTGATACAGCCACAAGCCTGACATCCTCGCTCTGTCTGCCTGAATTTTCGGCTGCGATCTGAATTACCGAATAGACCTTTTTTATCAGTTCGATCTTGTCTTCCATTATTTGCCTCTGCTCCATGCCAGTACAAAACGTTCCTGTTCGTCTGTTTCCGGTGATTTCAGTGACAAAAACATCGGATCCACACATGCCTTCCTTAATCTGAAAAGTTCATCTACGACATTTTCTCTTGTCGCCATCCCGTGTCTCATAAGCCAGCAGCCTACAACGGTCGCGGTTCTTCCGATGCCGCCCCAGCAATGAATGTAAATCGGAACATGTTTTGTGTGCAAGTCATCGATTCTGTTAAGTATTTCTATCATCAACTTTTCGTCCGGAACGGTTTTGTCAGGAATTGAAAACCTGTGAAGAAGCCCGTCAGGAATTTCAGTTTCGCCGTTTATTTTCAAGAACTTACGGTAAATGTCCGAATAGTTTTCATTGTAGTTTCTGCTGCTTGCCGCCATTTCGCCTTCGACCTGAAGGTTTATGAAGGCTCTGATCCCGTCATCAAAAAGCGTGCGCAGTCTCAGTTTGGCACTGAACTCTTCATCGCTTCCCGGGAACGGACCGGCCATTATTTCGCCCGGAACGACCCAATAACTGTTTTTTATCATTGCTGACCTCACTGTTTTGTTGGTATTTTTTGCGAAGATATAATCCTAAAAGAAGCAGCGGGATAGAGATCCACTGGCTCGTTGAGAAGGGACCGAAGCCTCCGCGCTGGTCGTATCTTAAAAATTCTATAAAAAAACGTGTTATGGAGTAAAGGATCATAGAAGTTGATGTGATAAGCCCCGGCTTGTACTTTTCGGAATTCATCATTCTCAGCAGAATAATAAAAATCACGAGATTTGACGCAGAGTGGATCAGCTGGGTCGGGATCAGCGGCTGAGTCGCAGAAAAAAGGCTTGTATGATGCGGATCCATCCGGTAAAGCGCAAACATGGTAGGAGAGTTTTGCGGAAACCTTATTCCGAAAAGCTTTGACGGTCTTCCGAAGCAGCAGCCTTCGCAAAAACACCCGAGCCTCGTGATCCAAAGACCGTTCAAACCGGCAATCGAGAGTGAGTCAAAATTTTTAATGAGTGCAGATTTGTCTTTCGTGTAAAAAATCGCCGTGAAGATGACAATCGCAAGATATCCGCCCACCATGCCGCCGTAAAAGACCTGACCTGGTCCGACGATGTTTAGCATTTCTGTGAAGAGGTAGCTGATTCCTGTTTCGCGAAGGTTGGTGAGATAGTAGTCAAGCCGCCCCTCGAATAAAATGTGAAAGATCCTTGAGAAAACAAGCGCGATTATGATCCCGGCAGGCGATATGAACATCTGTTTCCATGGGGTCAAACCGAATTTTTTGGCACTGACGTAAAAAATCGGGAGGGATGTTATGAGCGAAATCAAAAGAAAGCTCATATAGGCTCCGATATACGGGATATGCAAAAAATCAAAAAGCGGTTTAAAGATATCCGGACACATTATCTATTGCTCGACCTCTTGTTCCTGAACCGGTTTTTCTGCTGGTTTAGGGTGGTTCTTATTGGCTATGAATTCAGAAATGACGATTTCGGTGTTTTCTTTGTTAAGCTTCAGTGACTGGCAGTAAAGCTTAAGAAATCCGCGGATGTATATATTGGCAGGGAGCTTTGAATAATCATCGTTTTCAATTGCATTTATTATGAAATTCGAGATTTTTGTTTCGGAAATGATTGATTTGAGTGAAATGTTCAGCTCCTCCCTTATTTTTTTCAGAAGAGCTCCGTTTACGATATCTGCAGAGCGGAATTTGGAAAAAATGTTGTTGACATCTACAAAATCTTCATCGATGTCGTTGATTTGAGATGTCGATTGTTCTGCGTTGCGGTCAAATATATCCTTTTTTACAAGTTCGACATTTCCTTTCTTGTTGCGGTTGTACTTTTTTATTACCTCGTTCAGGATAAAAATATCCGGAACTGATGATTCCAAAGTCGTAGTGTGGGAATCGATCTCGATATCATATTCACGCCGGATCTCAATATCGTTAAGCTCTTTGTGAATGCAGTCGATAAGCGTATTCAAAATAAAGATTTCGTTGTCCTGATAAATATTTCTTAAAATCGGATTGTCGTTGACATAGAGCTGTTTCAAATAGTGACACCGGTTGTTGATTTCCAGATTCGAGCAACCGCGTTCAAGCCCTAAAAATTCATAATAGTTGAAGACTGGCAGCTTCTGAACCTTTTTTTCATTGTTGTTCTTTTGGAAAAGAAGGTGGGAAAGATTGCTTGCAAAATTATAAAGGGTCGCAACGAATTCACTGTTCTTTTCGTCTGTAACCGCAGGTTTCATCGAGACTAGCGAGTTCATGACTGCATCTGAGAAGGCAAATTCGCAGACTTGTTTGACATCGACACCGAAATTCGACTTGATAAGAAACTGATAGGCAGACGGCAACTCGTGCTCAAGGGAACTTCTCATGCAGTTGTAGACAACCCCGATTTTTAAATCGTTTACGATTTCGGCAATTTGAGTCGAAAATTTCGGAACAGTCTGAGAGAGCAGCAGAAGAAGGTTTCTGAATGTGAAAGCCCAATCCTTTTTTGTCTTTTTTATCATTTGGAGCGAATAGGTGATATCATGTTTGGATTCGACATTTCTCAAACGGTATGCTGTAAGTTCTTTGAAAAAGTAATTGCATTTTTCCGTTGCAATGAAATCGGGTGTCGTAAACATCAAAGAATAGTCGACAAGACCAATAATATCAAAGAGATCTTCGTTTATTACGGACCCCATGTCGATAAATAGGAAATCAAACTGTCCCTGTTTTATTTCTGTCAGCCAGCGGTTGATATATTCAGTTATTTTGCCGGAAGAGGCTGTTCTGAGATTGCTGAAAAAACGAAGATTCTGATACTGCGTCTCAATCAATGGAAGGATCGAAAAGTGTTCAGACGCTTCGTTGCTGACGGCAATTGTCGGAAGCCCGAGGTATGTGTGGAGAGTCCCTTCATTCGGAGCAGCATCGATGAGCAGGACTTTTTTGCCTTTTTGGGCCAGATAAATTGCCAGATTCGCAATAATCAGCGATGTCCCGGCTCCGCCTTTAGGCGAAAATGCAGCAATCAGCTTTATCATTTCTTCCTCATATTTAAAGTTATAGTTTGTCTTTTATGTCTTGAGTGTAATCTCTAATAATTTCAAACAAATGGTGATCAATTGTCCCTTTTTCGTTTTGTTCAAGAGCGTAATCGAAGGCTGTTTTGCCCTTATGGTCTTTGGCAAGCGGAGAGACTTTATGTTCAATAAGTATCTCTGCGTATCCGGTTTTGTTCATTTCGACAGCTAAAATCAACGGTGTCTTCGATTCAAAGTCTCTTCTGTTCAAATCAGTCGTGTTATAGACAATTAAATTAAAAATTTCAATATTTTCAATATCTTTTTGCAGGATAAAAGTGCTTAGAGCGTCTCTTTTGAGATTGTCCTGCCAGTTCGGGTCGAAACCTTGATCAATTAAGATTTTAATATTCTCGACCGCACTGCCTTTTATAGCATAGTGGATCGGAGTTCTTTTGGAATTGTCAAAATCCTTAATGTTGGCTCCGGCCTGCAGAAGAGATGACAGGAAACGGCTGTTTTTTTGTGCCGAAGCAGCCATCAGCGGAGTCTTGCCAGCCTTGTCTTTAAAATTGATAAGTGATTGATTTTTAAGAAATATTTCAAAAGCGGCCTTGTCGCCGTTTTCAATTGATTCAATGAAACCTATGCCGTCCGGCTCATATCCCAGATTCAGTAAACCGGAATCGTCCGAGCTGCATGCAAAAGAGAAAGATAAAAGTAGAGTAAGAAAATACAAAATGTAAAAACGCATAGGCTATTTAAACAATTGAGTGATTTTATCTGCGGAGATCCCGTCGGAAACAACTCCGTTTTCTGTAACAAGTGCAAAAAGCAGTTCTGCCGGAACAACATCAAAGCCAAGATGCAACCCTCTGCATCTTTCGTGTGCAATTCGGATGCCGTTCAATGATAAAAGCTCAGAATCACTTCGTTTTTCTATCACTATCGACTTGCCGTCAGGTATGCTTAAATCAAATGTTTCAAGCGGCATTGCAGAGATAAAGGGGATTTTGTGGAAGTTCGCCAGCACGGAAAGAGAGTATGAACCTATTTTGTTTGCCAGATCTCCATTTGCCGCGACTCTGTCGGCGCCGATGATTATAAAATCGACCTCATTTTCGTGCATCAACCAGCCTGCAGTGTTGTCTGTGATTATTTCGTGATGTATCCCTTCGCAAAGCATTTCAAACGCTGTGAGTCTTGCTCCCTGAAGGTAAGGCCTTGTTTCATCGACCCAGACCTTTTCTACCAGGTTCAGCCTGTTCAGGGCGCGAATAACAGAAAGCGCCGTTCCTGAGCCGCATGTGGCCAGGGCTCCCGCGTTGCAGTGGGTCAGGATTTTTAGTTTTTTGCCTTTGTAGATCCTCTCTTTGACAAAACCAGCACCGATCTCGCCCATTTTCGCACATCTTACGGCGTCTCGAGCATGGACCTGTTCCGAAAAATTACGGAAAATCGTAAAGAGTTCGTTTCGGTTTTTGGTGCAGTTTTGCATGTATAATTTCTTTGACTCATCCAGAACATTCCGAAGATTTACAGCCGTAGGCCGTGTCGAAAGCAGTTTGGAGATCATTTCATCGAATGAATAGTCCGGGGGAGTATTGCCGCGGAAATAGAGCGCTGTTCCTGCCGAAGCCGCTGCTCCGATCAACGGGGCTCCGCGCAGATTCATATTTTTTATTGCAGCTTCAACATCTTCCGGAGTTCTGCATTCGATGTAGATAGTCTGGTGCGGCAGAAGCAGCTGGTCTAAAACAAAATAGGAATCGTTCTTCCAAAAAACATTTTTCGGCATTTGACCGGTTGTCATAACTAGCCTTTAAAGTGCGTGAAGATAAAGAATCCGGCGACAGCAAATGCAATGGCAAATGCAATGATTATCGGAATTAAATTTATTGATTTGCTCTTTGCTGGGGGCTGCATGACGATAGGCTTGATGTCCGTGACCTCTTCTTCTATTTCCAAAACCTCGTCGTCACGGATGCTTTTGATCTGGTTGCTCTCCATATCTCTTCTGAGTTTTTCCTTTCTTGTCTCCTCGGCAATTGCCTGATAGGGGGTAGGATCGTACTCTTCGCCTTTTTCGATAAACTCAAAGAGAAAGTTGCCGATCGTTATTTCATCACCGTTTCTAAGGTCGACAGAGTTGATTTCCATATCGTTTACGACAAGGGAGTAGTCACCTTGGTAATCGCCTTTGACCAGAAGATACATATTTCCGTCAAAAATGATTTTCGAGTGAAGAGCCGGGATATCCGGTCCGAAAATATAGACATCGGCGCTTGCGTGAGAACCGATAACGGTTTCATTGGTCGTCAACGGGAAAACTTTACCGCCGATATAGTTGTTTTTGGCGAGAAGCAGATTGTCTTCGGCGATTTTTGTCGTTACGACCGAGATCGTCGTCTCGACAGCAAGAGGAGTCGTCTTTAAAACCGAGTTTTCATCATCTTCTTCAATGTAGATGTTATAATCGCCGGCAGAGATGATATCACCGATAAAAATTTCGGTGGGCTCATTGATTTCCCTGTCGTTGACAAAGGTCGAATTGTAGCTTCCGCTGTCGGTTATAACAATTCTGCTGTCAACTAATTCGAGCTGAAAGTGATGCCTCGAAATATTTCGTTCATCCAGAACAAGATCGTTTGTCGTAGCTCTGCCGACTGTAATCATATTCCCGACAAAATCGTGAATCGACAGTTCGTTTTTGTCATTTTCAACAATCAATTTAATCACTTTCGTCACCTCATGCTTTTAATCTGCTGATTTAAAAGTTTTCGTATCTGCTTCGATGTCTCTTTGTCGTTTTTATCCTTCAGGACTTTGTCGATCGCAATGAGCGCGTCTTGAACTGCATCTGTCTCGAGCAGCTCCAAAGCTGACTTGAAGAAGAGTTTCAGAAGTTCGTCAAGATAGCAGTGATAGCTTTCATAGCGATACTGTTCCGATATAAATTTTCTTTCGTTGATTATTGACGCCCAGTTGACATCATGGTTGTCCTCTGAGTATTGAAGTGCAGAAAAAAGCGGATGATACTTCTTTTGCAGAAAAGCAAAAAGCTGCTCGGAAAGTTTTTTCGTCTGCGTATCTCCCAGGGTCCCGGCAAGGGATTTTATAATAGCCGAGAGAACATCAAAATAAATATAAGCTGATGTAATTACGATGTTTTTTTGCCTGAACAATGAAGAATGGTCTACGGTTTCGGCACTTGGTTTCAGACTTGCGGTTTTGCAGAAAATCTGCGGCTTCGTGACGTCAAGAGAGCTCAAATATGCGCCGAAAACTACAGAATCCTGTTCTGTAACGTAAGCCTTTAGATCCGTGTTGTAATAAACAAAGTCG
>JAEEGL017189073.1_pt1 | contig 22616 bp, 24 predicted proteins | sample 9134231 | NCBI WGS metagenome assembly JAEEGL01 (sample SAMN16246548, study PRJNA631951) | gut metagenome | biome: gut microbiome; feature: rumen; material: fiber-attached | host: Bos | place: Iran: Karaj | collected 2018-10
AAGGAGGTTTTCTTTTATCTAAAGAAACTGGGAACTCACCTGCATAGCAGGTGGTTTATTGGTTTATTAAAGTTTCGTTCTTCCAACAGGAAGAACTCATCTTTATAAACAGGGCCTTGCCCTAACAAATCAAATAAAAAGCACTCCTCAGTGGAGTGCTTTTTATTAGTATTTGATAAATCCCATATTCAATACTATTGACAAAACAAAGAAAAGAACGATACAAACTTTTGTAATCTTCTCAAGATTACCTTCCATTGATCTTCCTTTGTTCTTTCCCCAGTAAGTTTCAGCAGCACCGCTGATTGTTCCACCAAGTCCTGCCTGCTTTCCTTCCTGAAGCAATATTACCACTGTAATAACTAAACAGACTAATATAAATAATACTGTTAATACTCTTAATAAAGTCACGTCTCCGTACCTCCTATCCATAAACAAGTAATATTCTATCATGATTATTTTTATAAATCAAGTTAAAATTTGTCTTAATTTTTGATTTTTTGAAATTCATTTTTCAAGTTTTTGATTTTCTGAAATTTACGATAAATATACCGACGCAAACAAGGATTAGTGCTACAAATACATTGGCTCCCAGTATTCCGTTTTCTTTCAATAATATGAATGACAAAATAACTCCAAACACCGGATTCATAAATTTACAGGTTGATACTTTTGACACATCGTTGTGTTTTAGCAACAATCCCCACAATGTGTAGGCAGCTGCGGAAATAAATCCCATATACAATATCAGACAGATACTAACCGGTGTTACACCACCAAGTCCTCCACCAAGCAAAAAGCCTGTGATTGCCATAACAATTCCTCCAAAGAAGAACTGATACCCACTCAGCATTACAACATCGGAATCTTTTGAAAACTTTTTGATAAACCCTGAGGCCATTGCCGACGAGAATGCTGCTATCATAACAAATCCCTCACCGGTCAGTGAGAAATCAAAATCAATATTATTGCCACCGACATTAACGAGTATAATTCCAAGAAATCCAAGTATGCTTCCCACTATCTTTTTTGTAGTAAGTTTTTCCTGTTTAAATCCAATCGCACAGACAAATAGTGTAAGAAATGTTCCTGAACCTGTAATAATTGAAGACTTTACTCCTGTTGTATGGGCAAGTCCCATATAAAAAAACAAATACTGAATCACTGTTTGAAAAGCACTTAATGTTGCAATTCTCATTGGATTTTTAGGTTTTGTAAAAGACTTGTTTGTGATACAGGAAACCAATATTACCATAGTCCCTGCAATTGCAAATCTGCATCCTGCAAATAGAATTTGGGAAGCGGTATCGCTCCCCTCAATATTAAATAATCTGTAACCAATCTTTATGCAAGGAAATGCTGATCCCCAAAGGAGACAACAAATCATAGCAACAAAAATCATAACAGGCGTTTTTGATAAAATCTTCTCATTCATAGTAACTCTAAACTGCTCAATAATCTTTCCAAAAAAATATTTCTCACTATAATAAACTATATATATTTCTATTATCAGACTCTATATTGACTCCATTAATTATTCTGAACTCTGTTCATATAAACATCCCATTCAACAATCATTTTTTCAGCTTTAATCTTGATTGTATAGGAATCCAACGCAGTGTTATATTCCTCTGCATCTGCAAATTCCACAGACAGTACAAAGAAATCTCCTTCTCTTTGAACATTGTACAGATATGCGCTATTTAGATTCTTCATTATAGAAGCAATCTCATTCTCTGACATTGCAACATCCGGCACTTCGTCAAGAAGCACATCGTCTGCATTATAGTACTTATAACCATCTTTTACAGCCGAATCAATCTCACCTCCGACAAATCGAATTTCAGTAGTACCTGCATAACTTTGTGTAAAGTTAGAATTCTGGGAGTTCTCAGGCATTATTATCAATGCCTCCACCTGAAGTTTGATTCCTTCAGGATTAATCTCAAACTCTACTAATTCACAGTCTTTAAAAGAGAAATTATTTAGTTCATCTACTGATTTATATCTCATTTATATACTCCTATTTAATTCATTTTTTGATTTTCAATTTTACAACATTTATATTTTTGCATTATTTACAAATATTCTTCATATACTGTTATTTCAAATCTGCAGTAAAATATCTGCAATTAACCATCTCCAATTTATTATCTGTTTTTTTCTAAAGTTTTTTCATTGTTAAGTACCAGTCATATACCGTAAGGGAATCATCTTTTGATGAAATTCTCTCTTCTGCTTCCTCCAAAGTGAGTGGTGCACCAAGAATAACCTGATTTCCCTCTTCCCAATTTGCCGGTGTGCTGACATTTTCCTTGTCATGAAGCTGCAATGACTTAACTATTCTCAATATCTCAGGAAGGTTTCTTCCAGTACTCATTGGATAGTACAAAATAGTTCTGACAATTCCTTCCGGGTCAATAATAAAAACTGCACGAACGGTCTGCGTCTTTGCAACAGTCTGAAGCATTCCGTATTTCTTAGCAACACTCATACTTATATCTGCAATAATCGGGAATGACACTTTCACTTTACCTTCTCCGTACAAATCAATATCTTCTATGCTCTTTGCCCAGGCAAGATGTGAATGGAGCGAATCAATTGAAAGTCCGATAAGTTTTGTGTTTATTTTTTCAAACTCAGGCGCCATCTTCGTAAATCCAATAAACTCAGTTGTACAAACCGGTGTAAAATCAGCAGGATGTGAAAAAAGGACAACCCATGATCCTTTATAATCATTTGGAAAATCTACCTTTCCCTTTGTTGTCATTGTTCTAAATTCCGGTGCCTTATCACCAATCATTGGCATTGGATTATAATTCATTTCTTCATTCATTATTCATACCTCCATTCAATAACTATTATCATAAATTTTTAGTCTCCGGAAATATTATCTACCAAATCCCAACATATATCAACAAGAACTATTATTTCCCGGAACGCACATCAGATGTGAGAAACCTCCCACATCTGATTTTTAATCCTATTTATTATACACTTTTACACTGTTATTTAAAAGCAGTTTTCTCAAGAATATATCCTTCCATTCTGAAATCTGCTATTCTATCTTCTACTTTGTTGTATGAAAAATAAATATAGTCTATGAATAATACCTGTTTATCATTTATTTGTATCACTTCTTTTCCGCCCATGTTATTCAAAGATTTTTCATCGCAATGATCAATGAGCCAATTTATCGAATCGCCAATATCCACTTTCTGTTTACGCTCATTATCTGTATTTGCACTTTCAATCATATTAACATAAGCCATGAAATGTGAATCCAACTTATCACTTGTAACTTTTTTTATTCTTGTATAACCTGAAATATCAACATCATTAAATAAATTGTTTAAATCAATATATGCATAATTTTCAGCTGGATAATAACCATACTCATCTTCATATGTTTTGATTTCATCTAACAGAGTTTTTGAAAATTCTTTTGTCAGAACTTTTTCACCTTTATATCCAACACTATCAACAACGTTAAATGCACTTCTTAATTCCTTGTTCTGACTGTCACTTCTGTTTTCTATTGCAACATAATTGTTCATTCTCTTTATCTGTGATCTGATTACTACATCATCATAAGATATAGAAGGCACAAGCAAGGCAAAAACTGCGATGACAGATGCAATTGGTAAACTGTAAGCTATTGCGGTTTTATTACCTTTCTGATGCATGAAATACAAAATAAAATATATAACTTCTGCAATTATAACTATTACTCCCGCATATCTTGATGAAGTAAATCCATACTGATTAATTCTGATTCCAAGTGCATAACACTGTAATGCAATAAAAGGAACGAATATGTATGGGATATTATTTAACAATGTTGCCAATTTACTGTTAGTAGTATTCTCATTTATATTTCTTGCAATAGTCCAGACCGGAGCTCCCACTGCAAATAAAAATGTCAAAATATGAAATACCACATTCGAAGGAACAGTATTTGTTGTAAATATTTTTATGAAGTACATGTAAATTATTGAATATGCAATCAATAACATTGGCAACAATGCAAAGTTAAAACATATTTTTGCAAACCTTCCGCCATCTGTATTTTTAGCTGAAATTGCTTTAAGACACATCGGTGCATAAATACCTCCTGCAAGAAAAACTTCAATTCTCAAAAGAAATTCATCAGTATCAAATATTAATTCGTTAAAAATAAGTAATATCACCGCAAGTCCTATTGCGAACAGACCATAGATAACTGTTACTTTTACCAGCTTCATAAATGCTCTTGTAACATATGTTTCAAAATTCGTCTCAATTCTTTTGAACATGTGATATATACTAATACCAACCAATGTAATTGAATACACTGCAATTATTCTAAAACAAATTTCTGAAACAGTATCTGTTTTCACTCCAAATAAAAACTTACTTTCACTGGTAAAAACGTATGTAAAAAACAATCCCATAAATATTGAAATTACAGTTCCAAAAATATATTTGGCCTTTTCTTTTTTAAGACATTCTTCACAATACAATTCACCCACTGCAAAAATCAGACCAAATTCCATTATTCTCTCATACAAGTCCCTTGCACTGCTTTGGTCAATATCTACAAGTACTGCTCCAAAAAAAGCCGCAATTACAATTGCAATCATAGTAAGCGGGTAGTCTCTGAAGCTGTCACTAATTTGATTTTTGATTTTAGCAAACAGTTTTATCACTTTATTATTTTCTTTCATCATTATCCCTCCCTTGAAAAAAGTTATTATTCTTCAACTCATTTTCAAAACTTTTTTGACACCATCATAAAATATATGTAATTATTTACAGATTTTCTCTTTCACTTTAATAATATAATATTTCTATTATAATTTGCAGATGATATATGTAACTAAAAAAAAATCATAGATGACAAATGTCATTTATGATTTTTTTATTTGACTAATTATTTAATTAACTAATTATTTATTTGACTAATTATAATTGGCCTTCCTTCAGATATTAATTTTCCGTCTTTTACTTCAACTTCAGTTTCGTCAATCAGATTCATGTACATTCCATCTGCTATATCCACATCTACTACTCCTGATTTTGATTTCAGACTAAACACTCCTATATTTTTTCCGGACTTATTTTCTCTTGTCATTATTACAATATCAAGGCTGTCATCTGCCTTTGCCCAAAAGAAATCATCCGCTCCAAGTTTTGTCTTTTTGATATCGTACAGCCTTCTTATAAAGTCACTTATATCCACACCTGTATTTCTGTCTATCACGTCCTTTTCAAACAGACTCGGTGTAAATGTATTGGCATATTCCTGCCCTGCATAAATGTGAGTGGTACCCTTTAGAAAATAAACCATAGCTGTGTAGTTTAGCAGGTCACTTCCGCTTACAAATGAAGCTATGCGAGGCTGATCGTGATTCTCAAGGAATCTTAATTTATTATAATTTGCAGGATAGATTGCCTCCTGAAAATTTACCATATCAAGATGATGTGACAAAGTTATTTCTCCTCGCAGATATCTGTCAAAGGTTTCTCTTACATCGTACTCATACTCAATATCAAAAGCCTCAAACATATCATAATCAAGTGCAGAATAAATTCCGTTTCTCCTTGCATAACATCCAAAACTCTGATGAACAGTCTCTGCAAGCCAGACAAAATCCTGTTTAATCTTTGCCACTTCAGTTCTGGCACTCTTCCAAAATTCCACCGGAATAAATGAGGCCACATCACATCTGAATCCGTCGACAATATCTGCCCACATACACAATGATTCAATCTGATAATCCCACAACTCATCATTCCTATAATCAAGGTCAACAATATCAGACCAGTCGCCGATTTTATTAGATAAATTACCCTCTTCATTTCTATAGAAAAACTCCGGATGCTCATTTACAAGGACCGAATCAGGAGAAGTATGATTATATACCACATCAATCATACACTTCATTCCTCTTTTATGAATCTCTTCTACCAGTTCCTTAAAATCTTCCAAAGTTCCGTATTCGGGATTGATTGCCCTGTAATCCCTGTTTGCATAAGGACATCCAAGAGTTCCTTTTCTTCCTTTTTTTCCTATTGGATGTATAGGAAGAAACCAGATATAATCACATCCAAGTTCCTTAATCCTGTCAAGATCAGGTATTACCGCCTTAAAAGTGCCTTCCTTTGTGTGATTTCTCACATAGATGCCATAAATCATTTTGTTCTGTAATGTCTTATCTGTATTATTTGCCATGTTCCCCCTCCAATTAATCTGTTGTCTTTATTATACCGTCTGATACACTACTACATCTTCCTTTTCAATCTTCAAATTGTCGGCAGGAAGTAAAATGCTTTCGTTTCTCACGATTACCGCAACTATAATATTGTATTTATTTTCAGCCTCTTTCACCAAAAGACCTAAAAACGGACTGTCAACGTCAACATTCACGCTCACTGTCTGTCTTGAGTTTGCTGCTAACGCCTCAGCTTCCGCCGTCTGAATCTTTGTATACTGTTCAACAAATCCGGCAGAAATAATACCTGTTGGAATAGCAACACATCCAACTCCAAGCAGCGTTATTACTACAGTCATTATCCTTCCAAGCGTTGTTATCGGGTAAATATCTCCATACCCAACTGTAAATATAGTAGACATGCTCCACCAGAATCCCGATAATGCATTTTTAAATACATCCGGCTGGGCATCATGCTCAACACTGTAAATACAAAGAGATGCAGCCATCATCAAGATAAAAATAATAAATACCGAAGAAATAATCTGGTTCTTCTTTTCATATATTACCTGAGTGATAACATGAAAAGAATCATAAGTTGAGTTAATTCTAAAAAGATGGAATATTCGCACAACTCTGAGCATTCTAAATACCACAAAACCTGAAAGATAAACAAAAGGCAAAATAGTAAGTAACATCACTATTCCGTCAAATGAACATACAAATTTAAGTATAGCACTCTTCTTTGAACATTCAGGATACAGGTACCGGGCTGTAGCAATTCTCAAAATATATTCAAAAACAAATATTATCATTGTCACCAATTCAACCCCTTCAATAAAAGGAATATACGGTGCCATTTCATCAAATGTTTCCAAAAACATTGTCAAAATATTAATACATATTACCACAACAATAAAATAATCAAATACAAGACTTTGAATATCTTCCCTATGACCAATCTGAATGATATCAAATATTCTTTTTCCCAAACTTGTACTAGCGCTTTTTGTTTTTTTCTTTTTACTATGCCCCATTTTCAACCTCCGCTCACTGGTACTTATCACTTTATTATTTATCAGTTTCTATTAATTTCACTTTATTTTTCAATATTTAATATACTTTTATTTCACTATTATTTTCAGTCTTACTTCTTTTATCTCTTCTTATAAACAAAATAAAATCCGCAAAAACCATGGCAGCACACACGCACCAGATAATAGGTTCGAGAATACACACACCAAAATATCCCAACTTTTTTGTTATGATTCCAACTGCCGCAAATTTGAATAGCATTTCCACAACGCTTGCCATAACCGGAACAAGTTTTCTTCCCATTCCCTGAAGTCCGTTTCTAAGTACAATCAATACGGTGAGAATAAAGAAAAAGGAAACATTGATACGTATATATTGAAAAGCCGTCTCAACAATATAGTCATTTTTCGTTCCACTGATTAATACAATCAAATTTCTTCCAAATAAAAACAGCATAATCGTTGAAAACAGGCTCCATATCATTCCGATACCAATAGCATTTCCAAGACCTTTATATACTCTGTCCATCTTACCGGCACCATAATTTTGTCCACTGAATGTTGAAGATGCAATTCCAAGGGTACCAATAGTCCACATAAAAATCGAATCAATCTTTCTTGCAATTGTGTGTGCAGCAACAATCTCTTCCGCCAAATAATTAACTGCCCCCTGAAGAATAACCGAACCAATAGATACTACCACAAGCATAAGTCCCATTGAAAAACCTGTGGTCACCATTTCGCTTACAAGTATTTTATCAAATTTCAGATTTTTTGGAACGAAAGACAGTAGTTTACTCTTTGTAATAATATAAATCATACAAAGTACTACCGATATTAATTGTGCAATAACAGTCGCATACGCTGCCCCTGCAATTCCAAATCCACACATTTTCACAAATACATAATCAAGTCCACCGTTTATTAAAGAAGAAATAATCAAAAAATATAATGGAACCACACTGTTTCCTATCGCTCTCATAAGTGATGACAGCATATTGTATGCACAGGTAACCACCGCAAACATCAGAACAATTCTAAGATACGTGTCTGAATCATCTATGATTATTTCAGGTGTATTAAGGGCAACTAAAATAGGTCTTAAGAAAATCATGCTCAAAAAAGTCAGCGTTAATGAGATAATCAATGTCAAAACATAAGACCATGCAACTGTTTTTTTCATATTTTCTTCATTAGAAGCTCCAAACATTCTGGCTAAGACTACCGAGAAACCATTCGTAAAACCACTTACAAAACCAATAACCATAGTATATAATGGTGAGACTGCACCTACTGCCGCCAGTGCATTATCTCCAAGCACATTTCCTACTATCGCTGTATCCACAATATTATAGAAATGCTGAAATATATTTCCTAAAAATAAAGGAATCGCAAACATTAAGATCGATTTTGTAATAGATCCCTGCGTCATATCAAGACTTTTCTGATTGTTTTTTGCCATAAATATTCTCCCCAAGTTATTTTATAAAAACAGAATAGGTGGCTCCTCCCAATTGGTTACACAGCCGCCAAATAATTAAAACGGGCGCTACACGTGAAGCGTAGCGCCCATAAGTTATTATACTATTTATTTCTTTATTAATAAAGACTTTCCTGTCATCTCTGCAGGCTGTTCCATACCCATAAGTTCGATGAGTGTTGGAGCGATATCTGCAAGACATCCACCTTCACGTAATGTGTAAGATGAATCAGCATTGAAAAGGATGAAAGGAACAGGATTTGTAGTATGTGCTGTATGTGGATTTCCTGTTTCGTAATCAATCATCTTTTCTGCATTTCCGTGGTCAGCACAGATAAATAAAATACCATCTGCGTCTTTTACAGCTTCAACTGCATCACCAACGATAGAATCAACTCTCTCAACTGCAGCTACTGCAGCTTCGATTACTCCTGTATGACCTACCATGTCAGGGTTAGCAAAGTTGATAACGATAACGTCGTATTCATCAGACTTAATAGCTTCAACCAAATCCACACCAACTTCAGGTGCACTCATCTCCGGCTGTAAATCATATGTTGCAACCTTTGGTGAGTTAACAAGTAATCTCTTCTCTTCTACGTTTGGCTCTTCAATACCGCCATTGAAGAAGAATGTTACATGAGCATACTTCTCTGTCTCAGCAAGTCTCAACTGCTTCTTTCCGTTGTTTGCAAGGAACTCTCCAAATGTGTTCTTAATTGACTCTTTTTCAAAAGCAATCTTCTTATTTGGAATAGTTTCATCATAATCCTTGAAACATACATAGTATGTATTAAGGAACTCTCTGTCAAATCCTGTAAACTTATCATCGCAGAAAGCTCTTGTAATCTCTCTTGCTCTGTCAGGTCTGAAATTGAAGAAGATAACTGAGTCGTTGTCCTTTACAAGTGATAAAGGATTGCCAGCTTCATCAGTGATAACTGTTGGTAACACGAACTCATCTGTCTTATCGTTTGCGTAAGAATCTGCCATTGCCTGAACAGCATCTGTAGCCTGAACTCCCTCTCCCTTTGTGAGTGAATCGTAAGCAAGCTTAACTCTATCCCAGTTGTTATCTCTGTCCATTGCGTAATAACGTCCTGAGAGAGATGCAATCTTACCAACACCGATTTCTTTCATCTTCGCTTCAAGTTCTGCAACAAAATCTTTTCCTGATGCAGGTGGTGTATCACGTCCGTCAAGGAATGCATGAACATATACTCTGTCAAAATCATTCTTCTTAGCCATCTCAAGTAAACCATAGAGATGAGTATTGTGGCTGTGAACTCCTCCGTCTGATAAAAGTCCCCATAAATGGAGATCAGAGTTGTTCTTCTTGCAATTCTCAATTGCTCCAAGAAGCACCTGATTATCAAAGAATGTACCATCTTCAATATCTTTTGTAATTCTTGTAAGATCCTGATAAATAATACGTCCTGCTCCGATATTCATATGTCCAACTTCTGAGTTACCCATCTGTCCGTCAGGAAGTCCAACTGCAAGTCCTGAAGCGTTTCCTTTTACAAACGGACACTCTGCCATAAGTTTATCCATAACAGGTGTTTTTGCCATAGCAATTGCATTGCCTTCAGGATTGTCATTCAATCCATAACCATCTAATATCATCAATACTACCGGTTTTTTGCTCATTATAATTCTCCTTTATCATTTCTTTTTTGTTACAAAGTCATAGTTGACTTCGCCATTATCAAAATCAACGGCCACTGCATTTTCTTTTGCAGACTTTCCGTTATTTCTAAAATATACCACTTCATATCCAGCATATTTCTCGTTATGAGGTTCACCACAATCTGTTGCTGTGTTATTTACCATAAGTTCAGTTTCCTCCGGAGTAATATATAACTTAATTCCCTTGTAACCTGCACCTCTAATAACGTTTTCTTTGTACATGAAGTATATTGGATTCTTTCCAATTTTTTCAAAATGGTTACCGGTAATGGTAATTCCAATCAAACCACTACCTGCAATACCATGTGCTGTGAATGTAGTTTTCATTTTGCTGCTGTTTCCTATATGGTAGAATTTATTATCTGTGATTGTTGTATTCTTCCAATTCAGCATAAAAAGACCATTATCATAATTATTTTTGAAAGTATTCCCTTTAACTGTAATGTTCTCATGATATATATTCTTTCCACTGCTTGTCTGTGAAAACTTATGAGAACCAAGACCTCTTCCACATCCGTCAAAGACATTATTGTATACTTCTACGTTCTTGCATGGAGTCTTATCCTGTTTTACATATGAAACTCCGATACCTCCAACTTTACTGTCCGCGAGATCAATATTAACAGCCTCTTTGTTATAGAGTTTTGCAACTGTTGATTTCTTATTCGGACCAAAATAGCAATCATGGATGCTGGCATTTTTTGTTCCATTCAGCTCAATGTAATGCTTGCCGTTTAGTCCTTTGAATGTAATACCTGCTATTTCCACATCATTGTTGTGAGCAACAACAAGTCCCAAAACATCCTTATAATAGCCCAAATCAAAAACTACCTTTGCTCCGTCTTCAGCTAAAAGTTTGACATTCTTTGAGCAGTTATACTTACCGTAAACTGCTTTCTTCTGATAATCTTTTTCAGGACAAAGCGCAATCAAAATAGAAGATGCTTTGTAACTTACACCTGTACTCATCACTTTCTTTAAAGTAACTCCATCCTGAAACTTAATCGTAATATTCGAAGGAATCTGGATAGGATTAGAAAGCTTGTATGTTCCTTTACCAACAACCAGTGTACCGCCTCCAGCCTTTGACAATTTCTTCATGTAGAGATTAAATCCAAGATAATGCTGAGTATTCGATGTACTCCACTTTGCACCATATTCCTTTTTAGCAACTTTAGCAAGTGTTTTTGGTGTCACCTTATAAGTAGCTTTTGCGTATGAAGCAGAATCAAATCCAATAGCTACACAAAAAAACAACAACAAAAACAATAATATTTTTGTACTTTTCCTTTTCATAAGCACATCCATCCTTTCGTAAAAGAATTCCTAATTATTTCCTTGCTTTCATTATACCATAAAACAGAATGCCGGAAAACCGACATTCTGTTTGTTTATATTACAAATATATTGTAATTATACAAATAAATGATTATTTGTTGTAGTTAACAATCTTACCAAAATCTGGTTTAAGTGAAGCACCACCAACAAGTCCACCGTCAATGTCAGGTTTAGCAAGTAATTCTGCAGCATTTCCTGCATTCATAGATCCGCCGTACTGAATTCTGATAGCAGCTGCTGTTGCTTCATCATAAATCTCAGCGATGCAAGCTCTGATTGCTGCACATACTTCTTCAGCCTGATCAGAAGTAGCTGTCATACCTGTTCCGATAGCCCAGATTGGCTCGTAAGCGATAACTGCTGTTGCAGCCTGCTCAGCTGTTACATTTAAGAAAGCAATCTTAATCTGCTGACGGATGAAATCAATTGTAACACCCTGCTGTCTCTGTGTAAGAGACTCACCACAGCAGATAATTGGTGTAATACCGTGTTCGAAAGCTTTTAATACTTTCTTGTTAACTGTCTCATCTGTCTCAGCGAAGTAATCTCTTCTCTCTGAGTGTCCGATGATAACATATTTAACTCCAACATCTGTAAGCATGTTAGGAGCGATTTCTCCTGTGTATGCTCCACTCTCTTCGAAGTACATATTCTCAGCACCAATGTTGATATTTGATCCCTTAGCAGCTTCCATAGCTGGAACAATTGAGATAGCAGGTACGCAGAATACTACGTCTACTTCATCATTTGCTACTAATGGCTTTAACTCGTTAATTAATGCAACTGCCTCGCTTGGAGTCTTGTTCATCTTCCAGTTACCTGCGATAATTTTCTTTCTCATAACTTTTTCTCCTAATTATATTTATTAATATTTCAATCACGTTTCTGCAATTCATGAACGCTTTCAGCGTTCTTTCCGCAAAAACTTCTTTCATTTCGCTATCAAGCGAGCAGACGTAACATCTGCTCGCTCTTTATGCTTCATTGCTATTCTTTTCGATTATTTGTCGTTAGCTGCAACTACACCCGGTAAATCTTTTCCTTCAAGGAATTCAAGTGAAGCTCCACCACCTGTAGAAATGTGAGTCATCTTATCACCAAATCCAAGGTTATTAACAGCAGCTGCTGAATCACCACCACCGATGATTGTTGTAGCGTCTGTATCAGCTAAAGCCTTTGCTACTGCGATAGTACCTGCAGCAAGACTTGGGTTCTCTGAAACTCCCATAGGTCCGTTCCAAACAACTGTCTTAGCATTCTTAACAGCGTCAGCGAATAACTCACGTGTCTTAGGGCCGATATCAAGACCTTCTTTGTTGTCAGGAATATCGTTTGTAGGAACGATGATTGTATCGATAGGTTTGTCAATTGGATCCGGGAATCCGTCACCTGCAACTGTATCGATAGGAAGTAATAACTTCTTGCCCATCTCTTCTGCTTTCTTGATCATATCAAGACAGTAATCAAGCTTAGAATCATCAACTAAAGAAATACCAACGTTTCCACCCTGAGCTTTGATGAATGTGTAAGCCATACCACCACCGATGATTAATGTATCACACTTCTCGAGAAGGTTGTTGATAACGTTTAACTTATCTGCAACCTTAGCTCCACCAAGGATAGCTACGAAAGGTCTAACAGGGTTGTTTACTGCGTTTCCAAGGAAATCAATTTCCTTCTGCATTAAGTAACCAACTACTGCTGTATCAACATATTCTGTAACACCAACATTTGAGCAGTGAGCTCTGTGAGCTGTACCGAATGCATCGTTTACGAATACATCACATAAAGAAGCTAATTCTTTGCTGAATGCCTCTCCGTTCTTTGTCTCTTCTGCACGGTAACGTGTGTTCTCAAGAAGAACAACATCTCCGTCGTTCATAGCTGCTACTGCAGCCTTAGCGTTCTCGCCTACTACTGTATCATCTGCAGCAAACTTTACTTCCTGTCCTAATAACTCAGCAAGTCTCTTTGCAACAGGTGCTAAAGATAACTCAGGCTTTGGCTCTCCCTTTGGCTTACCAAGGTGTGAGCAAAGGATAACCTTTCCACCGTCGTTAATTAATTTCTTGATTGTTGGAAGAGCTGCAACAAGACGGTTCTCGTCTGTGATAACTCCTTCTTTTAAAGGTACGTTGAAGTCACAACGAACTAATACCTTTAAACCTTTTACATTGATATCATCAACTGATTTCTTATTAAGCATATTTTTGCTCCTTTCATAATGTCATTTAGTATTCCGCAAGCTGCGCATCCTTGCGGAGCACATATTTAAGATAAACAAAGGGTCCGGCCCATAAAGACCGGACCCTTTTGGATCTTATTAAAAATACTAACAAGCTAAATAGAACTTATCAATTAAGCTAATTCAGCAAAGTATTTGATTGTTCTAACCATCTGGCTTGTGTATGAGTTCTCGTTGTCATACCAAGATACAACCTGAACTTCGTAAAGATCATCAGCAATCTTTGATACCATTGTCTGTGTAGCATCAAATAATGAACCATATCTCATACCGATAACGTCTGAAGATACGATCTGATCTGTGTTGTATCCAAAGCTTTCAGAAGCTGCTGCCTTCATAGCTGCGTTGATACCTTCAACTGTTACGTCTGTACCCTTAACTACAGCTGTAAGAATTGTTGTAGAACCTGTTGGAACAGGAACTCTCTGTGCAGATCCGATTAACTTTCCGTTTAACTCTGGGATAACTAAACCGATAGCTTTAGCAGCACCTGTTGAGTTAGGAACGATGTTAGCAGCACCAGCACGTGCTCTTCTTAAATCACCTTTTCTGTGTGGTCCGTCAAGAATCATCTGATCACCTGTGTAAGCGTGGATTGTTGACATGATACCACTCTGAATTGGAGCATACTTGTTAAGTGCGTTAGCCATAGGAGCTAAGCAGTTTGTTGTACAAGAAGCTGCTGAGATGATCTTGTCATCTGCTGTTAATGTATTTTCGTTTACTGAGAAAACGATTGTCTTAAGGTCATTTCCAGCTGGAGCTGAGATAACTACTTTCTTAGCACCTGCATCGATATGAGCCTGTGATTTTTCTTTTGAGCAGTAGAAACCTGTACACTCAAGTACAACGTCTACTCCGATTTCTCCCCAAGGAAGTTCAGCTGCGTTAGCTTTAGCGTAGATTGTAAGTGTCTTACCATCTACTGTAATTGTACCAGCTTCGTCATCAGCTTCTACAGTGTGAAGACCTTCACCGATCTTTCCACAGTATCCACCCTGTGCTGTATCATACTTTAATAACTGTGCAAGCATTGAAGGCTTTGTTAAGTCGTTGATTGCAACAACTTCATATCCTTCAGCATCAAACATCTGTCTGAATGCAAGACGACCAATACGTCCGAATCCGTTAATAGCTACTTTAACTGCCATTTCGATTTCCTCCTAAAAAATAAATTGTTAATATTCAAATTAACCTATTGAATATTCTACCTAAATAAAAATAAAATATCAAGGTATTTTTTGATATTTTGTAAACTTTGATAAATTTTTCACGAAATAAAGTTACATAATTCTTTGTCTAAAGTGCAGAATATTGCATTTTATTTATATCTGACCGGAAAGTGCCATAACCAGTTTCACTCTGTCATGAATTCCAGTCTTTTCATATATTGATGAAATATAGTTTTTAACCGTCCCTTCTGACACATACAGACTGTCTGCTATTTGACGGTTAGTCATTCCCTTTGAAAGCAGTGACGCCACTTCCCTCTCTCTTCCTGTCATCTCCTGAAGCAAATCTTCTGTGTTTTTATTGTTCATTAATGCGGTCAGCCTCATCATCACCTTAGGATCAAGAACACTGACTCCTTTCATCAGCTGTTCCACCGCACCAAGAATTGCATCTTTCCCGCTATCCTTGAGCAGATATCCATCAGCTCCCTTTGTGATAGCGTCAGTTATGTTTTTGTCATCGTAGAAAGTTGTGAGTACAAGTATCTTAATTTTAGGATGCATACTCTTTAAATAACCTATCAGTTCTATTCCACCCATACCTTTCATATTGAGATCCACCAACGCCACATCACATTCTATTGTTCTAAGATGTTCAAGTGCTTCCTCTCCATCGTGAGCCTTTCCGACTATTTCCATCCCATTCATGGACAGAATTATCTCCAGACTATCTAACAGCATATTTTCATCGTCTACCAGTAATACCCTATACATTTTTCTTTCCTTCCAAAAACTTATTCTCTGTTCAGTGAAACCTCTTAGTTTCTATTTTATATCAATCGGCAATTCGATAACACTAATAAATCCATTTTCATTTCTAAATTCAGTCGTACCGCCACAGCGTTTTGCATACGATATTATTTTTTTGATTCCAAATCCATTTTCAATAAGTTCATTCTGATTGTCAACATTAAATCCACTCTTTCCATTGTCTTTAACATCAAGCCTCAAATGAGCACTGTCCCCGGACAATTTAACTGTGAAATGATTTGCACTTCCATGTTTCACTCCGTTTGTAAAGCATTCTTCAAGGGCTCCTGTAAGAAACTCGGCATGCTCTCTTTGTATCATCATTCCCTTATCGTATACCTCATACAATCTGTCACACTCACGTTCTGTATCCATTAAGAAGCTGTCAATAATATTGTCAAAATAGCAGATAAGATCATTTATGGAAATATCTTTTTCCTCATCATCCAATGCTCTTACCGCACTTCTGATTGAGTTAAGGCTTCCTCTTATTCTTGTAGTTGCATCAAGCATTTTATCGTGGGCGGCTTTCGGATTTTTGTCAAAAAGCATATCTGCTGCATCCAGTGTCATAATGGCAGCCGTAATGGAATGCCCCACACTGTTATGAATATTTCTGCTGATATTCTCTCTTTCAATCAGTCGTGCCTGTCTGTCAATATTATAACTTTGCTTAGTCAGCTCTTTGTTTTTTTCAATCTCATGCAGTTCACTCAGGCTGTACTCTCTGATAATTCGCCTTGCCTCACGCTTTTTGTTTTCCTCTCTTCTTATGAGATATCTTACAAACACCATCAGCGACACTACAATATTAAGAATAAGAAAACGCAGTAATATAATGGCAGTAATCTGCTGCATTCTTCCAATTGAGCTGTTCATTCTCTCAAAATCAATAATAATGTCTGCAAGCAGTGCAACATTGGACATTAAAAATAACTGACTGCTGCCGGACCAGAAAAATATGACAAAAATAAAACACCCCCACCATTTTCCAAAACAAAGCACAAATAAGACCGCAAGGAAAAACTGTAAAATCAGCACCAGTTTATCCTCACCGTCTTTAACATATCCAGCAGTAACACTAATCAGCAATCCGCCTCCAATCAGAAATGTCAGGATGATATTTCCCGACATTCCTGCTGCAAGAAGCGTCATCAAAACAATAATTAGATTTGATATTATTACATATATCATATTTATCTCTTCCTCAATCACCTAAAACTCTGTAACGTCAACCCTGCTCATGCCTCTGCCCTTTAAAAAAATCGTTGGAACCACAACAAGTATATTTGAAACGATAAATGCTTTCAATCCCAACTCCGAAAAATAAGGCAGGTATCTTCCTAATGGAATGTAATATAATTCATTAACAATAAAACTAAAAAGTAATATTAGTATGGCACCTATAATTATAGCCAATATATCCATACACATTATCTCAGATGCACACTTACTATAAATTTCTTTCTTTTTAAATCCGATGGCTCTGTATACCCCAAACTCAAATCTTCTTGAGATAAACTGTCCTGTTATTACTGCATTTACTATAACAGAAAGCACTATTGACAGAATTACAATTCCAACTCCGAATACCAATTTAAATGGAGCAAACTCAGATTCAACTTCCTCAGAAATACTGTCTGCTACATGAACATTTAAATCACCCTTAATATCATTAAGATAATCCCTAAGTTCTTTACCTTTCATATTTTCTGCGAAAACATTCATCTCTAGCGGTTCCTCCGAATACTTCACGTAAAAAACTATAAAACTGTCATCGTCAAAAATTGCATCCACAGTATATTTTCCCTCAATGCCTTTATATACGGAAGAGCTAAACTCATCTCCCTTTTTTACTCCAAGCTGCTTTGCCATGGCTGATGAAATACATACACTCTTCTCTTTCACATCTGAAAGGTCTGCATTAATACCAAGTTTGTCAAAGGCTGTTTTCAAATCATCCTTATTCTGAAATACCATTGAAGAACATCCAATTTCAAACCCCATAGTACAAATCAAAGGAACTCCCGAATAGGCTCTTGGAGACCTGTCTAACACAGTCAGTTTTTCATCCTTTAATAGTTTTTCTCTAAACTCGCTGTAATCTTTAAAATCTTTGTCTGATGACACCGCATATACAACGCAGTTCAAATCCGAATATTCCTCTGCTTTACCATAATAATAGTACATACTTTCTATGTAGTTTCCTGCAAGAAACAATAATGTTGTCATAAACAAAAGGAATATTACAATAACTGTTCTAAATTTATTTTCCCTTATATAATACATTGGTGATAATGGTCTCATTTACTCACCTCTCCATCCCACATCTCTATAATTCTGTCAGCATCTTTCAAAATACTCCTGTCATGTGTCACTACCAAAACAAGTCTTTCACCTGAGTACTTTTTTAAAATCTTCATAACGTTGTACGCGTTTTCATGATCTAATGAAGCTGTGGGCTCATCTGCAAATATTACTTTTGGATTATTTATTATTGCTCTTGCAATTGCAACCCTCTGGCACTGTCCTCCTGAAAGTTTCGACGGCTTTTTATTCCATTCCTTTTTTGAAAGTCCCAGTTCTTCAAATATATTTTCAATTTTTTCTCTGATTTTTTCCTTCTTCTCAACTGCTGCAACCAAACAGTTATCAAATGCTGTCATATAAGGCACCAGATAATGTTTTTGAAAAACAAATCCAAACTCTCTTCTTCTCAAATTTTCCCTTTCGGAATTCCCTATATCAGACAATTCAATCCCATTGTAATTGATACTTCCCTCTGTAGGTTTTTTAAGCGTTGAAAGACAATACATCAATGTACTCTTTCCGCTACCGGAAGGTCCCACAATTCCAATTAAACCTTTGTCCGGCAATGTTAAATCAAACCCCTTAAGGGCATATGTTTTTGAATCAGTCTCCATATCATATATCATACAAATATTTTTCACTTCAAACATTTTCTTTTCTCCTATAATTCTAATACCTTTTTAATCTTCAATGGCATCGATAGTTCGTATCTTTAACAAATTTACTAACACCGGTATCTGAAGAATACCCATGACAAAAACATATGTCGAAATTATTTTTAAAATATGATCCGGATAAACCACTTGAGAGACAAGTCCCATAGGTTCCATAACAGTTTTATATATCACAAAAGCTGTAATTAAAGATAAAATCACTCCTACAGCCGATCCAATTGCAAATATAATTCCCATCTCTTTAATTATCATTCCGTAAATAGCACTCCTGCCATATCCGATGGATGCATAAAGGCAATATTCATTTACACGATTGCGCATAAAAGAAATGTAAGCCACAATAACAAGTATTGTCAGAAAAGACATAACAATAATGAATATGGTGTTGTTTACAAGCTCAATCGTATCAGTGATACTTTCCTTATAATCTTTTTTATATTCTTTCTTATCTAATACTCTGTCTTCATCGCCAAGTTTGATTCCGTAATCCTTTAATATTTTTACCATATCTGATGTTTTTTCGTTGTTATAAACAACAATGCCCTGACCGTTATTTGAATATCCGTTTGGCACTCCCGTTGAAATCAAATACTTTGATTTAATTGTTCCCACAATGCGAAATGTATTTCCAAACCATTTTTCCTGATACCAGTCACCTATTTTTAATCCGGCGTTTTTCATAATGGTCTTATCAATCAGGACTTCCCCTGGCTTTGAAGGCATCTTTCCACTGACCAAAGATGCATCCATATGTTTGAGGAAACTCTCAATTTGCTCCGGTTCCATCAGCGGCATCTCGCAACCGTATTCACCCATAACAGCCCTGTATGTACTCGACAATATCTGTGTATAAAATGCATCATCAATACCATCAATATTTTTCAAATACTCAATCAGTTCATCTCTCTTCTTTTCATATTCAGAAAAAAACTCACTCTCATCGGTATAGTCATCTCTGTTTACTCCCAAAGATTCAACACTGATGTCCAGATACGATATCTTTTTGGGAGTTTCAAACATTATCACTCCAAAACTTTCGGAAGTAGTTATTAACAGCACATACATCACATACATTGCCACAAAGGACAATGCCAGTGCCGTCGCTAGAACTCCCACTGTTTTCTTATTATTTTTCACATATTTCCATGCCGATAATTTTGAAATCATCTCGAATCTGTTCCTCCCCTGCAAAAATCAAAACGCTTAAACATCACAATTCTCTTGATTGTGATTACATCATATCAAAGGCTTCAAGACATAAAAAGTGACCGCCGTCATATATTTCATTACAAAACCATGACTTCGGTCATATAAAAAATAAAACACCTCCAAAGCAGACATGTAAATAACAAAATCTACTTTGGAGGTATTCTTTTAAATCTGCTCTCATTCCAATGTCATAACTTGAATCTAAATTATCAAATACTTCTTTCCAATCCATTATCTCCCTCTCTTTGGTATAATAATCTATCGGAATCTTTAAACCAGTAAATACAATGCTTTCAGATTCCTTTTTTCATAAAATCCCCCATTTTTTGTAATATACTCATAGAACCTTGTTTCATCAAACTTAAATTTTGTCGCTACAGAGGCTATCAAACGAGGCAATGCCACATTAAAAATCAAAAGAATTATACAAATATTTAAAACGCTGATTCCCGCATTCAACGAAATAATATATATCACTATCTGAAAGTGCAGTTTATGATTTCCACCCCCTGATCCTCAATAATTTTACACTCTTCAAATATGCACTGTACAAATTTTGTGTTTTTAAAAATAACATTATCAAAATCACAGTTTATAAATGTACACTCACAATAAACAGAATTCATCATTTCACATCCATTAAACACACATCTAGACAATTTGCATTTATTAATATTCGTCTTGCGAATTACTGATGATAGAAAAGTCGTTCTAAATGCTGATATCTCATTTAACACACTTTTGTAAAGCAGTACATTATTCCAACTCGCTTTATTGATTATATTCTTATCAAAAAAGCATTGTTTTATTTTTGTCCCACCCAAATTAGTACCACTTAAATACACATTACTGAAATCACATTTAATAAATAAAGATTCCAAAAAAACGCAATTATTTAAATCATATGCTGACAAGTCTACTTTTTTAATAGTTATATTTTTATATAATATTTCAGTAACATCGGCTTTTTTACCATACGAATATTTCGTATATTCCTCGAGATCCTTAAGTATTTCTTTTACCATACTAATATTTTCTCCTTAATATTTAATTCTTCTATCGCATTAAGTAGTTCTTGTAAATCTATTTCATCCAAATATGTTGTATCTATAATAACATATTCATTTTTTTCTATAGATTTATTAATATTTTCAATCGCATCGTTCAAATTGTATCCCTTTGGTTTGTATGCAGAATAAAATGACTTAACATCCCAAGCTTGTCCATTAGCATCAATAAATTCTGCATTATCGGTTGGATCTCGTATTATCGGACCATCTATCATTCCATTTTCTTCTAATCCCAGGCCAACTTCTCGCTCATGGATTCCTTTTTCAATGTCTGATATTCTAGTTGACCCCTTATGTGCTGGATCACACGCTAAATCATCCAATTCTGATTGTGTTCGCCCTCCAGTATACTTGCCGGATTCATCATACAATGACTACGTATCCCCAAAACTTTCCTCCAAATTCACATCTGGATCAGTGTCCGGCTTCACATCTGGATCAACATCGGGGTTTACATCCGGACCAACGTCTGGATCTACATCAGGATCAGTATCCTGTTTTACGTCTGGATCAATATCCGGTTTTACGTCTGGATCAATATCTGGTTTTACATCCGGGGTCTTTATCTTTTTGTTACCCCATTTTTTTGTAATAAACTGATAGAATCTTGATTCATCATAGTTTACTTTTCCGGCCACAGAAACCATCAACCGAGGCATTGCAACCTCAAAAATCAAAAACATTGCTCCTGCTTCAAGCGCTTTACTAATTATATCCCAACCAGTGTCAGTATTCGGATTCATTTTGTATTCAACTGCATCAATTCCTACATTTCCGGCTTCGACAATTGAGAATATTGCTCCTGCTTCACAAAGTAAAATAATACAAATATCTAATATACTGATTCCAGCATTTAGAGTGAGGATAACTCCCCACATTGCAGCGAATGCACTCCAAACGAAGTATGCAAACACAATAATTGCAAATACATTCAACTTAATATTGGGGCAATTCGTATTTGTACGGTTTTCTTACATAATCTACATATTTTTTATCAATTGCTCCGTACTTCCTATAATTTAATATTGCTTCGTTTAAGCAAATGTGATTTGGTCCTATAACCTCATCTGGCTTTTCTTTCGCTACTTCATCATATTGCCAATAGCATACCTCGCATATTTCTACAATAGGATGCATATAATCATCAATCGTTAAACAATTACAACATGGACATCTAATCATTTATTAACTCCTTATTTAGGTGCATATTTTTCTATTTGTTCCAGCCAATAATTTAGACCATCCTCGGGTGTGACATGCTCCCACTACTTAAATCAATATGATTTTGAAGTAGGGGCTTCCTGCTCAATGACTCTTCTGAGCCAAGTATCAACAGGCTATCCTCGCGTGCCCCGCGATTCTTTTTTTATTTATCTCATTTAGGATTTTTA